>Ga0099826_10004075_pt1 | contig 10152 bp, 7 predicted proteins | sample Mtrugardesep15_FD_76830 | JGI IMG/M metagenome (GOLD analysis project Ga0099826, IMG submission 76830) | Root nodule microbial communities of legume samples collected from California, USA - M. trunc garden sep15 | ecosystem: Host-associated > Plants > Roots > Nodule | place: USA: California...
AATTTGACCTATAATAGAGAGTTTAATGTCAAAGGTCCATTGAACTGGAGTATAACTTATACACAACAACAAAAACTCAGTTAAACAATAAGAAGTACCTTTTCTCACTCTCGCTTGAAGGATTCTCCAGCTTCCTACGATTATCAACAGGGAAGTAAGGTGGTATAAGACTTCCAACACAAATCATAGTGTCATTCAAACCATCAACATCCTGAAAATAACTAACTTGTTTACTCTCCAAATCATACCAAAACAGATTCTCAACATCTACCCTCAACAAAACCTTTTTTCCATCAAAGGAATAACCTAAAAGCCTCAAAGATTCCACAGGTAAATCATCGAAACACGATTTAACCAGAGTAAAAAATTTACACCAACTATCTCTACATCCATATTCTTTCATCACCCAAACATCAATTTTAGTATCTTTATAATCTACAGTCATACAAAGACACCCTCCTAAAACAGCAACACGGATTTTAAAACTCTTACTATTAACTTCTTCCCCTATTTCATCAGGAAGTGGAACCTCATTGAAAGTCTCAAGTGTTAGGTTAAACGCGAGAATTAAATCAGATTGAAATGGTTGAATTTTCCTCGACGCGACCCAGTGAAGAGAACTAGAATTTTCAACAAAAACACCCATTGTTAGATTATAGTAAAGAGCGTAAGGCAAATTAGGAATTATTTTCCATGAGTTTGTTTTCAAGCTGAAGAGTCTGACATGTGGATCATAAAAAGGGTTTTGTAGATCAAGCAAGTGAGAGATTCTAAGTAGTTTGTAATCACCGGTTATTTGATCAAAACCAAAACCATGAACGCATAAGCAGCCACGGTTAGGGTTTTCAGATTGGAGAATGTTAGGGATTGGAAGAGGGAGAAAAGGGATAATCCGATGTTTACCGGTGCTAGGGTTCCAGATTGCGATTTCGTTGGGGGCGTTGGGATGCGTGAAAGAAATTACGCCGTGGGACACGGCGAGGAGGCCGTTACATGAACCGATAAGAGTAATGGTGTTGTTAACCTCGCTGTTGCTGGTGAAAGGGTGGTTGTGTGGAAGAAGTAACCTCGGTATGTTTGGATGAGAGAAATCATCATCGATTTCAAGTTGGTAGATATCGAATTTGATTTGAAGGATTAAGGATCGATTGGGGGAATTTCTGAGATGAAGGTTGATGAATTTGTTGGAATCGATTAAGAATTTAAGTGATTTTGAAGTTGATCGGAATCGGAGAAGTGATATTACCGGTAAGCGGGAGAGGATTTCGGTGAGAATTTCCGGTGGAAGTTCAGCCGCCATTGTAAGGAATGAATGAAGGTTCTGCTAGGGTTTAGGCATTTTCATTTCTTTCCTTCTTACATTCTTTTTTTGGTGGTGTATTCTTTCTTACATGCTTTCTTCATTTATATTACATGTATTCTTTATCTTTTTATTTTTATTTAAAAAAAAAACGATATTCATTCATTTAAATTGACATATTACATCATTTAACATCGTTAAAAACATAAATGATGAATTTGCAACACATTCACAACATTCAAGTTTATAGCATATAACGACATAATGTCTACAAAAATATACGATAAAACTAAAGTGATCGGAATACTCATGTCTCCGAATCTGTAACATTAACATCCAAATCTTTGATTGAATAATCGATCTTTCAATATGAATCAAATGAACAACGCAACAAGTCGGAAAATCAAACAATGCCACACAAGACGACGAACAATACATCACCACCACAATCGGATGACGAAATCATGAAGAAAAAAAACTTAGATCTATGTGAAAAATCACTTATTTAGATTGAAACATAGAGAAAAAGATGAAGAGGGTGATTTCAGGTTACTTGCGTTTCTATTTTATTCACCTTTATTTATTATTATCAACAAACATGTTTGTATGCAATTGCATAGACTAACATTCGAGTTAGTTAGAATTATAATAGTGACAAAGTTATTCTTCACCATAAAAAATAATGCAAATTCTTTCTTTTGTTTTTAGATAATATTTGAAGTTTGTTGTAGAGAATGAATTGCTTAGAAGAAGAACTATGATTTTGATTTCTAGGTAAAATAATTATTTTGTCAGACTTTATTTTTTGTCTAAACAATTCAAACCTTGGATTTTACCAATGTCATTTCTTGTAAAAATCAGAGGGTTAATAAAAAAAATAAAAAATAGATGGACCAAATATTGTAAGCTAGAGTGGACTTTCTTTTTATTTGGAATGAAGCTAGACTAGACTTTTATTTACATGGACAATGGCAATGTTTTATTATGACTCTGTTTTTTTTTATTTTTTTTATCAAAAAGTATAGTGACTATAATTTCACTCTATAAGAAAAATAAATTGAGGAATTCAAGATTTAAACCACAATTTTTATATATTCGAATGCATTATCTCTACCAAATGAATAATGTTAACGGGAACCATAAGTGTAATTAATGAAAAAGAAAAACTTAAATCTACATCTAGAGTTGTCAAAACAGACTACCCAGCTCGTTTAAGGTCAGCCCTAGCGGACTCCAGGCTTTATCAAACCGGACCAAAAAACTCGGTTGAAATACGGGCTTAAAAAAGACTATTAATTTTCTCACCCTACTTATTCCTCATGCGCCCTATGTTTTTTTCAAAAATGTCCCTGTGGTTTTCAGATTTTAAGAATCCGAAGTGACTTTACACAAAAATACGAAAACTACGGGGACATTTTTTAAATGGGGGGCATTGGTGAGGTAACACGCCATCACATTGCATCTTAGATTACATGTATAGAGAGAAACAGGGATCAAACGAAAGTTATATAATAAATAAATTGAAGTCAATAATTTTGTAAATGGTAGATGAAATTATTATTATTATTACTACTACTACTACTACTATTATTATTATTATTATTATTATTATTATCATTTTTAACAAAATTATTATTAGTATTATCACATTCCCTTAATTAATGGATAGTGGAAGGAGTTACAAAGCCCACTCAATTATCAGTTACATATTTAAGAATTATAAGAATGAGCATATGTAATTAACCATAAAAAATAAAAAATAAAAAGAATGAGCATATGTAAATGTAAATATTTAGTAATAAATGGATGGAAAATAGAGAAGAAAAAAAAAAAGAGCCACATGATGAATGCTTAGAAAATTAGTTAGAAAGGGGGGCATTGGTGAGTTGACATGTAACAAAGTATAGAGATAATATGACTAAATGAGCTGTCTCTTTTAAATATCCTTCATTTAATTCATTCTTAGTCGATATGAGTCTAACTAATTTTAACATTCGAATTTAAGACTCCTACTTGGCTCGTTTAAGGACGGCCCTAACGGGCTTCAGGCTTTATCAGGCCGGGCCAAAAAAACTCGGTTGAAATACGGGCTTGAAAAAGACTATTACTTTTCCCACCCTACCTATTTCTCGTGCGCCCTGTGTTTTTATCAAAAATGCCTTTGTGGTTTTCGGATTTCAGAATTCGAAATAATTTTGCACTAAAATCCAAAAATCACATGAACATTTTTTAAATGGGGGGCTTTGGTGAGGTAACATACCATCACATTGCATCTTAGAATACATGTATAGAGAGAGAGACAGAGACTAAAGTTATATAGGGCCTGTTTGTTACGGATTAAAATAAAAGTGATTTTGACATAAAATAATTTAGACATTATATTTTAGAGATTTTATGAAAAATCAGAATCTATTTTGTGTTTGTTTACCGTGATAAAAATCACTTTTTTTGAACAAATAATCTAGTTTGTTTGGATACAACTATATAAAAGGGATTTTTTGTTACAAAATTAGTTCAATCTTTTAAACAATATTTTCTCTCTCCTCTAACAAAAATCTATTTTTTTAGAAACTGCTCTTAACAGCTTCTCATTTGAAGTTGTTTCTAGATTTTTTTTAGATTTTGATTTTTTTTTTTAAAATTGTAACAAACGGATCTCTTAAAAGTTATTATTTTTTTAAAATAAGTGATTTTTTTCTTAAAAAAGCTATAACAAACGGGCTCATAATAAATAAATTGATGTCAATAAATTTTGTAAATCGCAAATGAAAAACAACTAAAAAAACCACATCTCTATGATACAAACTCCTAAAAAAAGAAGGGTTAATTAAGTAAATGGTCCCTATCAATATTGAGGGACTAAAAGTGAGCGTCAAAGTTATATTTAGTTGAATGTGAAAATTTTCCGTCAACATTTTTTATCCCTAAAATGCTAAAGGAAAATGTTTGAGGCACTAAAAATGTGAATTTATTTTGCAGGGACTAAAAGTTAACTTCTGAATATTTATAGGGACCATTTACTTAATTGATCCAAAAAAGAATATTGATAAAATACACTTGTCCAAAAAAGATGTACCAAACGCACCATATAATCAAATAACCACACCTTTTCAACTAAACTTTTAAATTTAATTTTATTATTATTATTATTATTATTATTATTATTATTATGATCATCATCATCATCATCATCATCATTTTTTAACAAAATTATTATTAGTATTATCACATTCCCTTAATTAATGGATAGTGGAAGGAGTTACAAAGCTGACTCAATTATCAGTTACATATTTAAGAATTATAAGAATGAGCATACGTAAATGTAAATATATAGTAATAAATAGATGGAAAATAGAGAAAAAGAAAAGAGAGAGCCACTTGGTGAATGTTTAGAAAATTAGTTAGAAAGGGGGGCATTGGTGAGTTGCCATGTAAGCAAACTACAGAGATAATATGAGTAAATGAGCCGCCTCTCTTAAATATCCTTCATTTAACTCATTATTAGTCGATATAAGTCTAACTACTTACATTTGAATGTTAGCATTCGAGTCTAAGACCCTTAAAGACTTTCTTCGATCTGATTCGGAGGCTTCATCTAAGTCTAAGTAGAGTGAAAGATGATCCTGCCCTCCTCTTACTCTTTGTTACAGCTATTTCCTCGTCTGGGAAGCAATCCTATATATCAAGCGGTAAACCATATTTTTGGAACTAAAACTCTAAAACATGAAAATAGTGGATCATTTGAAACACCTTCCTCCATAAAGAAATTTCAGTATTTCAATTAAAATCTTGGGACTAACAGCAGAAAAATATGAAGAAAAAAAAATACAATTGATAAGTTTGCAACAAATTAATTTGGGAGCTAAAGTGTCAAAATGAAATGGAATAACAGAAAAATAAACAATATATAAAAGAGAAAAAGTTAGAAGCCAATTTCATTGATTCATTGACATGACATAATTACAAAACATTCATTCAAATTTATACAACTAGTGATTAAGGATATTGAGAAGGGAAACTCTAATCTTAATAAAGCGTTTAAAAAGAGCTTCAAGTGCTTCTACAAACCCTTGAACAACAGACTCCAAATTTTCCAATTGGTTCTGCAAATGATTGACATTATCTGATTTTCTTGCGACATTAAACACAAAAGATTGCAATGCAGCATCAACATTAGAAAACTCGTTGATATCAGCTTCTTGTGTAGAAGAAACCTTCTTATTCTGCATCATAAGCTTCGAAACCAAAGACCAATAATTACTTGGTTTCGATTGCGCCGGTCCAGAGATAAAGATCAAAAGTGACTCCAACATTGAAAGAGTAATCACTTCCACATCTCTTAACAAACTAACCAAAGTCACTCTTTCATGATCCTTATTGTTGCTAGGAGATGATAGTTTTCCTTTACCTTTCTTCACATTACCCTTCAAATTCTCCAAAGCTTTAAGGATTGCTTTCTTTACTACCTTCCTAGAAGCCAAGAATTTTCTCACCTCAGCCGTCACCTCCATTTCGCCTCCTCTTTTTCTTCTCATAATCGATTGAAGTTCGCGTGCACATTCCTTTGTATGAATTAGAGAATCCTTTGCTACAGAACACACATCTAGGAGCCTTAAAGATCCGTCTAAAAGCTCGTCGGTCCATTTCTCTTGACGTGCGTGGACAAGGACTTGTTGAGTAAGAGGTAGCAATACCAAATTTTCAACGCAATCATGTAAAGCTTGTAGATCGGTTAGTTTTTTACCGAACAACGATGAAGAGTTGATTGCGTCGAAAGGCTCTAAATTTGCCAAGTGTTGATTGCATTGTAGAACGAGAGGGTGTGGTTTCGAGGGCAAGCTTTTCGAGCGAGGCTGGTGATGTGATGTTGGACTAAAAGGAATGGTAGTAGCCATTGATTTTACAACAGAAGAGAACAAAAGTTCTTTTTTTGAATTTGGATCTACCTTTCAGATTACTTCAATATATATTGAGAGTTCAACAGACATAAGGTGTCAAATAGTAACAAAAATCCATAAGGGCTAACTGATTTAGATTCAGATCTATGAAAAATCTCAGCAATGTTAATACAATGTCTCTTGCATAGGAACACTACAGCTCAGTACTTAATATCTTTGTCACTTAGCACACGTTTGCACTGAGGTAATAAACCATATTGGTGTGCTAACTCACAATGCAATTAATGCAAGTATAAAATTAACTTTTGGAAATAAAATCACTTTTGTTGTGATATAAATGAAGTATATAGTACAGAATATACAGATTGAATTAGTTGTGCATATTACTAGCAAGTTCTGTGCAGTCTTTCCTAAACTAAGGGAAGTAATAATTAATATACACTTACATTATAGGAAGACAAGAATCACGTTGTTCATTGAATTTTTAGATTCATAAAATAAAAGAACATGTGCAGGTACTTAATTTTGACAATTTTTAATCATCAACTTACCTAACTAGACTTATTATCTTGACAGCAGTGTGGATTCAAATTGACTTTGAATCCCATGTGGGCATGACAATAATTGATGTGGTGAGGTTTTTAATTGCTAATGCTACACCACCTCCTTGCTTTCCTCTATCATTTTTGTTATGTTATTTTCTTTTAATTAAAATTTTGTTATGTTATTTTATTAAGATATAGTTTCATTAAAGAAAATACAAAAAGCGTTTGGGCCAAAAACAAAAAGAAAATACAAGAAGCCATTCAATTTTGGTTGGCAATTTGGAATCTTAAGTTGTTCCAACATTTCAATGAAAAAAAGGTTTACCTATGCCGGCTTATCTTTCTTTTTTTGGTAATGTTATCTTTCTTTTTTCACGATCAGCTCATGTGTTTGAATAAATGGTCATGCGAGAATCTTGAAGAAAAAAAATTAGAATCAAAACATAGCCATACTTTCTATTACCTCCTCCGGTCCTAATAATATAAAATATGAATACATCCTCCCAAAAAAAAAAATATTAATACATTTTTCAGGATAAGGATAAGAGTACATTTTAACTTTCATCAACAAAGGAAGAAAAAGAGGGTACTATTCCATTTTAAGATATGAGTAGAGTTAGCAACATTCTCTTTTAGTCTTTTGAACATTCAATCTAACATTTATTCTTTAATTTAGTTAAATCAATGTGAGTCCTACATTTTAGAAATGAAACACATAAAGTGGTGGAAGTGGAACATTCTTTCAAAAAAAATGGTGGAACAAAGAGTGGGCATTTGAGAGAAGGTTAAAAAAAAGTGTTGGTAACATTCCTCTTAAGTACTCTATTTTGCTACTTTTCAATTAATAGTAGTTTTAATATTATTTTTTGAGGTATTTTAAGGTTATTTATGCATCTATACTATCGAGAAAGTCTTGTGTCGGTACAATCATTTAGGAACAAAATTAGGCACACATATAAATCAAAAAAATTAAAAAATAAATAAAATAGTCACATCGATCAATATTGCTTTAATCATTTTCTTTTTAAATTTTTAGCTTTATGGATGTGTGCCTAAATGTGAAGTGTTGGTCAAGTGATCAACTAAGAGTTTCTCCTATACTTATCTATACTTACCGGTCAACTTCAAATTTAATTAACATTTAACTACATTTTGGCTAGATATTTTTTTGGACAAATTTACCCCTAACAACTAAAAAAATTTTCAAATTAAAATTAAAATTCAAATATACATGATAATTACTTTGAACTTTAAAAATGACAAATAAAATATAACAAAAACTTATAAAAAAAAAATGACACGTAAAAAGAAAGGAAGGCGGAGTATTAGTTATTTCAATTCAATTTATGCCCTTTTTTATATTATTTTATACTTTATTTTAAGATTTATGGATACAAGAAACTTATGTCCAATTTACTTTGTGAAACCGTTTTCTATTTTTGTTTTTCAACATTTGCGTTAATTTTACTTGTTAATATAATGAGATATCAGACTCTTTTGAATATATTTGGTGGTTTGAATAAGAGACAAGATAAAATAGATGTATCATATCTTGAATGAATTCGGTGTTTGTTGAAATTTATCATATCATCTATCTTTTGTTAGAATTCTAATCTTAAATATGACTTGGGTTATAAACCACAAGGGTAATATAAGAAAATAATTTACTGATTTATCCCTTTAAAATATAAATTGAAGGCTTAAATATGATTTTCGTCCTTGTAATTTGGTCAGTTTTGATTTTCGTCCCTGTAAAAAAAAGTTTGAAAAACATCCCTGTAAAAAAAAAATTGTTTGAAAAAGGTCTCTGGCCCCACCAAAACGTTGAAGTGGCATGGTTTTGCCACGTGGCAGTTGCTAACTGTGCAACTTTTGCCACGTGGCATGCCACGTAATATTAAAATTTTAAAAATATTTTTTAAATTCTGAAAATTGTTTTTAAAATTAAAAAATATGAAAATAAATTTTTAAAATATAAAAAAAAATCTGAAAAAAAATAAAAATATAAAAAACATTTTAAAAATTCTGAAAATAAATTTAAAAATATCAAAATTATTTTCTGAAATTATTTTTATTATATAATTTTCAAAAAAATATTATTTTTTTTTCAATTATAAAATCTGAAATTTTCTGAAAATAACTTTTCGAAAAAAAATGAAATGATTTTTTTTTAAATATGAAGAAAAAAATATAACTTTCAAATTAAAAAAATTAATGGTCCAAAATTTAATTTTAACAGTTTTTTCCAGATTTTTAAATTTATTTTCAGATTTTTTTAATTTAAAAAATAATTTTCAAAACTTTAAAAATATTTTCAATTTTTTAATTACGTGGACTGCCACGTGGCAGAAATTGCACAGTCAGCAACTGTCATGTGGCAAACCCCATGCAATATCATAAAAAATATGGGGCCAAGGACCTTTTTCAAACAAATTTTTTTTTACAGGATGTTTTTCAAACTTTTTTTTTACATGCACGAAAATCAAAATGGGCCCAAATTACAGGGACGAAAATCATATTTAAGTCTAAATTAAAATCTATTAATATAAATAAAAAATATTTTTATTAAATTGAAAAATAAAAATGTTAATAAATAATTTTTAATAATGTGTGTATTTGTTTCGCTATTTAAAAAAGTAAATGATTTGTCACAAAGGTGATTTTATAATTTATATAATATAAACAATTAAAAACCTATTAAGATTACCGAAATATGAATATTAATGTAAACTTTTTAACAACATAAATATAAATAGTTTTTTCATTTGCACATACATTTATTTAGTTTATCTAACATATACATTATAATTTTATCAATAAAATTTTAATAGAGTTATTTTGTTTAATCATGATTTCATTTTTAAAAATGAAATCGTTTATTTAACAGTGTCAATTATTTTTTAAAAAAATTATTTAGTGTTTTTTTGTTAATTTAATTTTTTTTAAATATTACAAAGTAATTTGGAAAAAATATGTGCAAGAGAAAAAACGAAAAGATAAAATGATGATATCATTTCTGTTATCATGTGCGCACCAAACACATGATAAGATAAATGTTTATATTGTCATTATCGTATTATATTCTTATCCAACTTCTTATCTTATCATGTGCACCAAACGAGCCCTTAAAATGAACAATTGTGTGCATTTTTTAAAACAATTTAAATACCAAAATAATTATTTTCGTTAGTATCGTAAATGCACCATCTCTAACTAGCATTTCACCTTCTCTCCATCATAATGGTTCATATTAAGGGTCCCACATCTTTTTATTAGTAAGTTGTAGGGGTGGGAATAGGCCATGCCGCTCGTCAGGGGTCTATGGCTCGACCTACTAAAAGCCTGACTCGGCCTAACTCGTTTAATAAATGGGTCAAGCTTGAGCTTTTTAAAAAGCCTATTAATTTAA
>Ga0099826_10004076_pt1 | contig 10149 bp, 3 predicted proteins | sample Mtrugardesep15_FD_76830 | JGI IMG/M metagenome (GOLD analysis project Ga0099826, IMG submission 76830) | Root nodule microbial communities of legume samples collected from California, USA - M. trunc garden sep15 | ecosystem: Host-associated > Plants > Roots > Nodule | place: USA: California...
AAAAAAAAAAAAAAAAACACACAGTTTTGATTTATATGAGAATATTTTTTTTCTTTTTAACAGCTGTTAAAATGAAACGATGGATTTTTATTTTTTTTGTCAATTAAGAAATGATGGAATATAAGGTAATGTGGAAACACTTTCGAAGGTTCTTAAAGACGATGACTTAACCATAAATATTGTTGTTTAATGTTGTTGATATGCTAAAAATTTAATTGCATTTATTCCAGTTTGTTGGGAGCGTGAAATAGCTAAATAAGGAAGCTCTCTCGATTTTATATACTTTCTTTTGTAGTGCCACCACGCCATCTATAACTTCGATATCCTTTATTACAAAAGCTAGTGTTGATTAGTTAACATGTTTGTCTTAATCCTTAATAGAAATCGTTCCTTAAAAAAAAATATTCAAAATCGTTAAACTAATAGAAATTATAAATTAAAATTTTCATAAAAATTATAGGTTTAGTTTGTTATTAGACAAACAAATGTTGGTGAGCACTCAAAATCGTGAAACTAATAGAAGTTATTATAGGTTGATATTGTTAAATTAAAATTTTCAGAAGAATTATAGGTTGAGATTGTTTTTAAAAAGACAGATGTTATAAAACAAAGAAAATCGTGAAAATAATATAAATTATAGGTTGATGTTGCTAACTATATATGTTTAAATTGTTGCGAATTATTCGTTTAACTTCTACTTGGTAGGACCCGTGCGGAGCACGGGTCAAGAGTTTAGTAACATATAAAAAAAGAAACATTAGGGCCAATGGCGGAGCCAGGAATTTTATAGAGTCTGGGCAAAAAAAAATCGCAAAACGTTACTTCCTTCCTGCGAATAATTTCACATTTCCTGCAGATAATTTCACATTTCCTGCGGATCCTAAAATCCTACTATTACCTCACCTGGGAACCTAAATCCATGGTAAAATCTGCAGGAAATGTGTTTCCTGCGGAATTTGCCCAAAAATTCGCAGGTAAATCCGCAGGAAAAACTAAAAATTCTAGTAATGGCTGGACTTGCTACAAGGAAAGTTGGAGCTGAGCCTGGGCACTAGCCCAGGCTAGCTGGAGGGTGGCTCCGTCCCTGATTAGGGCTGAGTCACATAGATGTTATATATACTCTCATGTGGCGAATTCAATAATTGAATCTCATATGAGAGAGGGAAGAAGAGAGAGCGAGATTTAATATGAAATATTGAGACACTTTAAATAGAATTATCTCTAATGAAAGAAACCTATAAAAAAAATAAAAAGGTGTTATCGACAACTTCTACTATAAGAGAACAAAGTATTGACTAAAGAATTCATTCAAATTCTATATATACATCAAATAACATATAATAGAATGAATGGTTTAACATGTACGAACTTAGATATAAAGGAATGAGCTAGTGCCTTTAAGCTGTTAGCTTAGGGGTAAGAGGCAGTGCATAATTTGACTTGTTTGCTAAGCTATAATAACTTAGCCATGTGATATCAATGTGTTGAGTTCGAATTCTCCCAAGAACAATGAAAAATGATCCTCAGCATCACTTATTAATAAAACATTTCCCTATTTCCTATTTAAAAAAATAATCGCAACATAGTGATTCAAAACTTAAATACCGATCATTACATGTGCTCACATTTATATTGTCTACAATAAACTAATGGTTTTTTTTTGTTACAAACTAATGGTTTACTTATACATTATTTATCTTAGATATTGAAGTAGAATTCTTTCTTTAAAAGTTATTTAATCATTTATTTTTTAACTCTTTCGTTGTTTGGAAGAGTTGGATCCTCTAAAGATTATAAACAATGATATTTGTACAACTATTTTGGAACAACTTTTTTGCTCTCTCTCTCTCTCTCTCTCTCTCTCTCTCTATATATATATATATATATATATATATATATATATATATATATATTATTTTTGTCCCAAAAGATGAAGGAAAACTCTTTTAGATAAGGCTCCTATAAGACTTAATCTCTTTCGTTGCCGGATACTCCCAAAATAGCATACAAAATATGTACGTCTGTGGTGTGGCATAAATATTTCGAGACTCGGCACACCATGTTTTAGGTGGGAGTTGTAAGGTTGCGCTTCAAGTGTGGTATAAATTTTTTTGCTGATTTGGGTGGGAGTTGCCTATGCCACCTAACTTGTTCTACTTTTCTCAGTGTTTTTCTCCTTCGTTTTGATTGTCATATTAGGAATCGTTTGAATTTTGTTTAACATTTTGTGGTTTGGTTGATCTAGGAGTCGTTTAAGAAGTTATTTTCTTAAAATAAGGATGCGAATATTCAATTTTGCACCTTTTATGAGTGACTAGTAAAGTCATTCCTTTGTCTAGGTAGGTAGCCTTCAATTTTGGATGTTGACCAATTGCGGTTGTGTTGTCTTTCGCCTTCTCCTTTTTAATGTTTTTATGTTTTCCTCTACCTTGTTAGTTTGAACTGGATATCCTCCAAATGCAACTACAAAAACAAATCCCTCAAGTCAATAAAACCGCAATGAGTGACAAAATTCTCCCTCTAAGAGATTTAACACTAATACATTATCATCCACATACACCATTACCATCTCATCCAAATGTGTAATGGGTTAGATGTACCTCCTGTATTATGCTTTCTTGGATCTCGTACAAAAGGTACCTCTTGTAATGATATCAACAAAACCAATCTGGCCAAGAAAGCCCCACAAAAAGGGTTTCACCCAACTCATAAAAAAGTAAAACTATAGTTTAATTAAGAAATCACATTTATAATTTAAAATAAAAATACAAAATAAACTAGGGAATATAAACCACGAACCTAGGACCCTTTAGTTTTGGTCTTGGTTTTTTTTTTCTAATAGCAAAATGAAATTTTATTAGGATACATGAGTGAAGTACAAATAGTACATAACACACCAAGAAAGGAGATGTACAAGGGTTACTCAACCCATAAAACAACAAACAAAAGAACCTAAAAAATCATACAAATAAGAGAATTCGTAAACCACTCATAATATAAACAACCCCCCATGTCACCAGCATAATCATCTACTTTCAGAGTCTTCCCCAAGAATGTAATGCCGTTTATAGCCTATAAAATTATCGAACTCATTGCATGTCAATTTAGCATTAGACCATCACATTGTTTACTATTCAAAGAGGAAGAGTAGATGTAACCAAAGAGAGATGTAATGGTCCCGAACACATGTGTCCACCGATCTAAACAACTGATACTACATTAAGTCGACGAAATCGCTAATATAAAACAAGTGGTGTTCAACCTCTTGAACTCTCGACACCAAACGCAATATGAATATCCATCCCACTTTCAAGGATACCCTTAGTTGAGAGGTTACCACAAGCTAGAAGCCTACCAATGAATATTTTACACACAAAAATTTGGACCTTTGGCAGTGGATGGCTTGCCTAATTTCCTCTCAAACCCCTTCTTGTTGTCGCTGCCAATGATTAATCCGTTAAGAAATTTTTATCAAGGGACACATATAAGGACTTAACAGAGAAGATACTAGACTTTTTAAGAGTCCAAGTCCAAATATCATCATCAATACTAACCTTACACTCTCTAATTTTTTTCCAAAAAATCCTCAAAAACTTGTTGTTCCTAAACGAAGAAACTCATACGCCACCTCAAATCCTAACACTAGGACTCCTCCACCATGGAACCCATATCATAAATAATACTAGATTTTCAGGGCATATTAAATAATATAGAAAAAGTTTCCTTGAGCGAAATGTTCAAAAGCCACGTTTCATGCCAAAATAAAGTGGTTTCCACTTACCTTATTTATTTTTCTTCACACACTCATATAAGAAATCTTGCACAACCCTTCTCAGCTTTACATGATCGCACAAAGCTTCAACCAAGCAGACTTGTATTTAGCCACTATATCCCTGGATGAGTGATTAAGTTAAACCATTCTCATTCACCATATTTAGCTACCAATACAACCTTCCAGTTAAACCTTTACACATTCAAAAACCACCAACTCCATTTTGAAAGGAGATCCAAGTTGAAGATTCTCAAGTCTTTGATACCCAAACCCATTTTCCTCCTTATTTTTGCAAACATATGCCCATTTAATCCACAAGATTTTAGTAGAAGAAGAGGTTCCCCATAAGAAGCGACATTGAATCTTGACCAAAGCCTTCCACACCCTTTTGGACATTTTGAGAAACGAGAGAAATAAAATGGGGATAGAGGTCAAGACCGAATTAATGAGGACCACCCTCCCCCCTAAGACTAGCATAAAGGTTTCTCCAACATCTAAGCTTTTTCTCAACCTTTTCAATTATCAATTTCTATGTTTAGACTCTTCTAGGATTTGCCCTAACCAGAAGCCCAAGACAAGTGAAAGGAGGGGAGGTTACTTTATATTTAAGAAAGTTCGAATATGAATCCATAAATAAATGAGACATATTTATCCCACTCAAATTGCTATTGGAAAAGTTGACCTATAAACCAAACACCAACTGGAACCATCAAAGAATAGACTTCATACACCATAAATTTTCCACGCAAGTTTCACAAATAAGGAGGGTTTCATATTGTAAATGAGAGACTAAAATATTCGGATTTCCTACCTTAAAGCCCTAAAAATATCTTAGAGAATTTGCCTTCTTCATAAGTATCGTTAAACCTTCTGCCACCAAAAGAAAAAGAAAGGAAGATGGTGGGTCCCCTTGCTTATGGCCTTTTTGAATTGACATTTGATCTGTTGGACACCCATTGATAAGAACCGAAAGATTTCCCCGCAAAAACACAAGCCTTCATCCACACCCTCCATTTTTCATAAAGACCAAACCTCACCATCGTATATTCCAAGAAGCTCCAACTAACCGAAACATAAGCCTTTTTAAAATCAACATTGAAGATCAAACAATCCTTCTTTGAACACTTTACTAAGTACACCTCCTCATTTACAACAAGCACTCTATCTTGGAGGAGGATCCCTTTGATGAGTGACAATTAGTTAGATGAGATTAACGAGTCCATTACTGGTGATAGCCTATTCACATGAACCTTAGCCAATAGCATGTAAATGCTTCCAAGAAATAACATTAGGCGGAATTCCGAGAGAGAGTGTGTCTAGAACCTTTGGGATAAGGGTGATAAAGTAGGAGGATAAACTTTTCGGAAGACTATATTTTTTATAATTCTCTCTATTAATTAAAATAAAATATGATTAATTTTTTTTTGTTTATTACCTTCTTATTCTATTTTAATAATAAAAAAGCACTTACTTTTACATTAAGGATGGAATTGTTTAATTATAGTACTCATATTGTACTTGCTATAATGAAAATCAAAGAATTTAATTTTGATGTAAGAAGTTTTACACTATTAACGCATCACAATCATTCTTATGTGATACTTTCAAAATAATAAGAATTGAAGATCAATAATTTTTATAATTTAACAATTATGATTGATTGACACCGCATAAAACACTTTTACATGTCCACGTATATAAATAATTTCATCTACAAATCAACTAAAGTGACACTTTTTTTTTTGTTGACAAAAACGAAAGTGACACTTAAATACTCTCTTATTTTTTTGAATTATTGGTAATTTTTGTAAGCTAGGTGCCAAACCAATAATGCAAATAATTGAGAGACAGCCCGATATATCTTAGATCTCATTGATCCATTGCGTTGTCCAACAAAATTCAAACCTTAAATTCTCAAAAGGACGTGCTAAAATGATGTTTCAAAGAGAGTAAGATGATCATAGAACCCATAGTTTGACTAAATTTAACGAGTGAAAAGGGATCAGCCGCATTATAAAAAATATTAATCCATTTTCACACGTGTATAATTTAAGTCATCACCCGAGTATTATGCGTGTATTATGACTCTATATAACACTTACATCTCTATATTTCTCATCTTACAATTTGGAAAATTAACTTCATTCTCTCTTCTTCATCCACTTTCTATTCTAATTTATTTTCTTCAACCTTCAAGGTATCCTATTTAATTCTTAATCTGCTTTTTCTTTTAGGTTTTTTTGTTTCTCTTCTAACACACTGTCCCTTCAATTCTAAGATTTCAACTGTTTAATTTTGTTTTTTGTTTTTTCACTCTTTCAGTGCATACCACATCAAATCAAATCGAATTTCTTGGAAAGAAACTGAAGATGATGCAAATTATGTCCCCCATCTATGTGCCTGAACTTGTAAGCATACTACCATCAAAGATCACCTATCTTATAATTCATAAACTTAAGTAATCATAATTATAGCTGAACTTGAAATATTAAAGTGGTTCATCTTAGAATCCAAGCTCTCTTTAATTTTTGACCAAGCTTTATTTTTCTGGTCGAACTTTGGATTACGATTTTCGAATAAAAGAAATGAATTTGCATTTGTATAAATGAAGAAAGCTTACTCTTTAATTACTTTTGAACAGGGAATGGAGGATCTCAACTTCTTTAACCAATACCCCATGGATTCCCTTGCATCTCCAATATTATTCGAAAACTTTGGATTTCACTTTGATGACAACGAAACGACACCAAATTGTTTCCCAGTTGAAACTCATCTTGATGAACAAACAAGGCCAACCAAGAAGATCAAGACATCGATAAACCCTTCTGCCTATTCATCACCTCAACTCATTTCTTTTGAGCACTCCAGTTCAATACCAATTGCTTCAAAGCAATTTTATAACCTTGATTATTCCGATGTAAAACCTAAAGTCGAGAAAAGGTTTAATGAAAACAAGGATTTTCTTCCAGCTTTGGTTTCTCAAGGTTCTTATGAAGATCAAAAAATATTTTCAAATTATGATAACCAAGTGAATCAGACCAGGAACACTACTCAAGCTCGAGAACATGTATTGGCCGAAAGAAAACGAAGGGAAAAGCTCACCCGGAATTTCATCGCTCTTTCAGCCATTGTTCCCGGCCTCAAGAAGGTATGATCTTATTATCTAACTCACATACATATTATAATGTAACTCCATTCATGTTTTTCGTCTATAAATTTTCTTTTTGAATGAAGACTTGTTTTAATTTCTGAGAAAAACAGTTTAACCTAATCTGATCATAAGAAAATTAAATCATTTTTTAGTGTTCGAGAAAAAAAATAGGACAGCTTTTATCTCTCGGACCCAAAGAGTAGACATAAAAAAATAGGGGATTAAATTGTTCCAATTTCTTTTCTCAAAAACTAAAAATTGTTTTTATTTCATTTTCTAGGTTCAAATTAGGTATCTAATTTTTTCTTATAATTTAAATTTTATAGTTGTGAGTAATGTTCTACTTACACTGGGTGTAACTAATTTTACTAATTAGTGGTGAATAAGCACACATGCAACCTTAACCTAGCATTGAATGAATGAATTAATGTATTCAATATTATGGTATGTGCAGATGGACAAAGCTTCTGTGTTAGGAGATGCTATCAAGTACATGAAACAACTACAAGCACGTTTGCAGACACTGGAGGAACAAGCTGAAGACAACAAAAAAGCTGGATCCACAGTCCAAGTGAAGAGATCTATTATCTTCACTAATAATGATGATGATTATAGCAACTCCAATAAGCAACCACTTCCTGAAATCGAAGTAAGAGTTTCAAGCAAAGATGTACTCATCAAGATTCAATGTGACAAACACAGTGGAGGTGCCGCTACGGTGCTTGGCCAATTAGAAAACCTTAATCTCACTGTCCAAAGTAGTACCTTTTTGCCCTTTGGAAACAACATTGGTGATGTAACCATTGTTGCTCAGGTAAACAAATTAATAATTTATTATATGTAGGAAAATATTACATATAGGACATGTTTGAATTGAAAATAAATTAACATTTCTAAGATTATTTAAGACAGCTTGTGGTAGTAAACTATTTTCAACTTATTTCCATGAACTATTATCGAAAACTTATGAATACAATTTAACTTTATTTTATCTTTTGTTATTGAAATAAGAGTAGCATACTTGAACATTATAAACAAACTATGTTATAAGCATTTAATGATGCAAATATGTATGTGTGTCTACATATATACACTAAAAAATCATTAATTTTAGACGAAAATTTTGAGATGAAAAATGTGGAACTTCTCTCTAATTTTGTCGCTAAATTTTGTGACTAAAGAATTAGATAGACATTTTAATTTTCCCCTCACTAATTTTCTTTGCTAGTTTTATTTTTCTAAGTACACATAATTGCATTTTAAATTTATTTATTTATTTTGTTTGAAAGAAAATTAATTAATTTATTGAATTGCTAAACCTAGATTATCATAATTCATAAATATTAATTCTCTTGCAGATGAACAAGGAAAACTGTGTGACAGCGAAGGATCTCCTGGGAAGCATACGACAGGCTTTAATCGTCCAAAATTAACCAGTTGAAGGAATATGTAATTTACTACATCAATAAGTTTACTCAACAACGATTTTTATCACAGTGCTTTCGATCATTTTTCCTTTTTTGTCCTTTGATAAGGATTCTAGGGTACTATATCCATGAAGGAAGGTCCTGCGATGAGAGAATCTTTGATCTTATTTCAATGTTCACATATATGAATTATGATTCATTATGTTATGGGTCGGTGTGTGGAATTTCAACAGATGGTGCCAAAGTGTTTTTCTTCTGTTGTGTTTTTTTTCATAGTTGACTTGATTAGGTTAACTATGTTAATTCCATCACATCACATGTGTAATTGTTAATTTTTCTAATCATTATTTGGATGGTTTTTTTTAGAAGCTTTTGACTTATTGTATAGACCTCTTTTCTTCCTTCTTTCCTGTTGTGAAAAGGTTCTGGGTTTGATAGAAACTGTGGCAACCACTTCTTTTTTAATATTGTACCTCTTGTCGTTTTGTGATTATTTTGGTATAAAATTCTTATCATTATAGTTTTGATCCATTTTTTTCTATTAATTTATACTGTTTGATCACCTCTCCAACTCACAACGATCCCTGTCGAGATCTTTTTGCATATATATACTATATTCTTTTCCTCCAAAAATAAATTATCTCATTCATTCAAATGATAGAATATAAGGTTAAATATATTTTTTGTCCCTATAAATATGTTAAATTTTCGTTTTAGTTCCTCTAAAAAATTTCTTCAACTTTTAGTCCTTAAAAAAAATTTCATCTTCAATTTTGGTCTCTCCTTTTAAAGTAAACTCATATGTAGAATTCATATTTTTGAATAAAATTTTACAGAAAAATTCATAATATTATGAGAATCTTTCCCAAAAAAATTAAAATATTTTAACAAAACATGAATTTAATATGAATTTTTAAATTTTTTACGGTTAAAAATTCATATTTAATTTGTGTTTTGTTAAAAAATTCTAATTTTTTTTGAGAATTTTTTTTACAATATTCAACACATTTATGCACAATTACATTAAAAAAAATACAAAAACTAACTTAAAAATAAGACCAAAAGTAGTGATTGTAAATTTTATAGGGACTAAAAGTTGAAAGAAAGTTTTAAAGGGACTAAAATGAAAAGTTGGTATATTTATAGCGAACAAAAATATATTTAACCCTAGAATATATATTGATGCAATGCTCGCTAAAAATAAAATGATAAATCTATAAACAAACTTACAACATTCATATCAATAACATAAAACAATAAAATACGTAAGTCTACAAATATACGACTATATTGAAATGTCGAGAATATGTTTTCGGATCTAAAACATTGAGGATGTACCAAAGGCAATAATTGGATATGCACTAAGTTATCATCTAACAATCTGAACTGAACAAATATTATAGCAAGTTGGGAAAACAAAACAATATCGCACAAAGACGACGAACAGAACAACGTCACATATATTAAGAGGACGAAATCACGAAATAAAAAAACTAAATAGATGTAAAAATAACTAATTTGAATAAAAGAGAAAGAGAAAAACGATTTAGAAGAGTGATTTTGGATACAAATAGTTGACTATAAATCATTTCTCTTTGATGTATAAACGAAAATAAACTAGAGTTGTAAAATGGGTTGACGATTCACAATAGATAGAGGATTGCATCTGTACTTTAAGAATTTTTTTTCATATATATACTATATATCATGCATATATTCACCTCTCCTAAAAAAATGAATATTCACCTATATATATATATATATATATATATATATATATATATATATTTGATATAAAA
>Ga0099826_10004078_pt1 | contig 10144 bp, 5 predicted proteins | sample Mtrugardesep15_FD_76830 | JGI IMG/M metagenome (GOLD analysis project Ga0099826, IMG submission 76830) | Root nodule microbial communities of legume samples collected from California, USA - M. trunc garden sep15 | ecosystem: Host-associated > Plants > Roots > Nodule | place: USA: California...
AGGTGAATTTATTATTGTTATTTTTTAATATATCTATTTTTTGTAATTAATATGAATCAATATTTTTCCTTTTTATTTTTGTCCTTTTCATTATTTTACTTTTACGCGCTTCCTTTTTTTTTTCTCTCTTTTTCAGTAGTGGAATCTTCAGTTATTTTTCCCATTTTTTATGTATTTTTTTGTAATATTTGTTTAATGTTTATCATATCACTTCTTCATTTTGACTTGATGAATGAATTCACCTGACTTTGCTCTTTGGATATAATAATAACAAAAGTGGCACGGAAAAATATATGGATGTATTTATTAATATTTATGAATAATGTTTAATTTTATCATTAAAATAATAGATAATTGCTGAAATTTTTGAAAATATGAGCACAGAGAAGATGGAGATGATTGTTGGTTTTTGTCTGTCCAGCTATATTTAGTTAAAGGCCGGCACCTGTAGGTCACCTTTTTGATTTCCTTTTTTAAAATTTATCTTTATCTTTTCATTTTTTGAAAAATGTTTTTTTTTACAAAAACAAAATTAATTTTATTATTTTTATTATCACTATTTTCCTTTTCTTGAGATGGAGATGAAGATGAGCTTTGGTTGCTTTTACTTTAGGGATGTGTTTTTTGGATTTCAGTGGCGGTTGGGCACACTTAAATTTTGAAATGACCAAATAGGCCCTAACATGGTTCTGCATTGACCTTTAATCATTGAAGCTAATCTATTCCTATATTTTATTTACATAAGCTTGTTTGTGATCTGGGTTTGTCCCTCATTTCACTGCTGCTACATTTTTTTATTTTGATTTTGATCTTTTACGATTGAGATCTGTCACTTGCCCGATTCCCCCCAAGCTTTTATTTTAAGATTGACAGCTGAATTCATAAATTACAGAAGGAGTGTCAAGTATAATTAATCTTCGTGAACTTAGCTCAGTTGGTAAAGACAATATATGATATACGTAAAATCTGGAGTTCGAACCTCGACCACCATAAAAAAATAATATAATTAAGTATAAATAAATCAAAAACTTTATTAAAGTTGAACTCAAGTTCAAATCCAAATCATCATATTTTTTCTATTTGTGTGTTTTTATTTTAATACATATTGGTCACTATACCAATAGCAAAAATAAAAAACGAGGTTGAAAGATTTGAGATAAGGGATATAAAATTGAAGATTTTGCATTCAAACTCAGATAAGGAGAAAAATTATTCAAACAATTCATAAGACGTACATTTATTATTAAAAAATGAAGAAAAAACAAGAGATTAGATGACTTAGAATTACATATTTAACAATTCAAATTTAAATTAATTTAAACCATATATTTCTTGAAAATGTTAATAAGTGTCTCTAGAGAAATATTTAAAAATGAAATGTTGCTTTGAAAATTATATACTCTGCTTTTTGAAAGTTGAAAAAAAGTTTTTCAATATAAAATTTGTCTTTTCTTCCTACTTTAATTCCTTAACAAGTGTGATTGTAGGACACTTGTTAGCACGACCTTTATTTTCGTCAATTAATATTTTTCTTTATTATATTATTTTAGTCTTATAATATTCATAAAAACGATGAGATTAATGATATTTTTTAATTATCTTAAATGGAATTTTTACTATGTTTCTTGAGGTTATAAAATCATGCTCTTACAATTGAATTAACGCCTCTTTAACAAGTATTTATAATAAAAAAATTAATTAGAAATTGAGTTCGTAGATTTTGCCATTTAATTTGCACCTTTTTTCATAATTTTATCAATGAGCGGACACCTATTTTTATTTTAATCAGATTTTACGTATATTCGAAACCGAAGGAAAAAATAAACGATTATCCTGTGTTAAACACTAGAGTTGTTAAATGGAATGGTGCAACCCGATCCGCTTTGATCAAATATATCCAACAGCACATATGGGTTAGATTGATCTGATCCGTTTTTATTGAGATACACATCATTGAGCTGGTGCCGACCACCTCGAGTTAATTGGTTAGCCCGATCCATTTCATTTTGTATTTTTTATCGTATTCATCCATTTTATTTTTATGCCACTTTAATATATTAATTTTTAATACTTATCTATTTTGTTTCCTACAAAAAAATACTTTATCTATTTTGTGAGATATGATTAAAAGTAAGTGTGGTTTTCTTTTTACAGTTTTGCATGACCCGTACAATTTTGATAAAGAAAATTATGCTTCAATAGATTATTTGAATGAAAAATCAATTTGATTTTGCAATTTCCTATTTTCTAATTTTCTATATGTTGATCATAATAAATTTTGTTATAAAATTATTTATGATTATATTGTTAAAAACAAAAAACTGTCAATTATATTTTTCAACATGTAGCCTCTGGGGTCCTACTTGATTATGTCAATTGCAATTTGAACAGATTTTCCTCCACAGATTTTTTAGAAAACTGATAAAAAAAAATAGAATGGTTTAAAATATCTTTTACGATTCTATTGATAGTCTTGTATTCAAACTGAGATTGTGATTAAGAAAAAGTAATTCTCATTTAGTGGGAACCACTGTTGAATAGAATTAGCTAGGTTGAAAGAGGTCATATTATTAGGCCAAGCCATTTATGAACGGAAGTAAATGGTGGCCAGTTCTGTTGGGTTTGTGACCTACCGTAATAAATAACGTCAATGTTTTGATTGCCGTGATAATGTGCATCACGGTTGATTGCAAGCAAAATCATTGGTTTGTTAATTTTAAACCAAGTCATTATGGACCCGTTTGGTGGTCAAATGTGATACACGTAGGATAGAATATCATAGGACATGGACAGTTTTTTTAGTGGATAGGTAAATTTGTCCTTAAATTTGTAAGGACCAATCACTTATGTTCCTTAATTTGTTGAAATAGTCAATTAATTTTTAACTTTGTTAAATGTCAATCAATTTCGTTCCTCGGTCAAGTTAAGTCGTTAACGATGATAATGTGTGATGTTAATCACTCATATGTCGTGCCATGTCATATGTCACACATGAGGGACTAATAAGAGCGAAAGGAAAAAAAAATTCCATGGATGGATTTGATTGAAATCTACAAAACATTGTCTTCTTCATGGCCACTGTAAAACGACCGTTTTTTTTCTTCCAATTCTATAAACTTGGTGCCCTGAATTTTCAATCTCTCATTTAAAGTTCAAAATCTCCAAAATTTCTTTCATTAATTAACAACTATTTCTTCCCCAATTGTAAAAACTTCAAACCCTAATTTCTTTTTCCTTCCATTTACAATCCAAAATTTCTACAATAAAACTTGTTCAAACTGAATCTGAAATGATGGGTGGTGGTTGTATGGACAAAAACAGCTCTCAAACTCGAGCTTCATCTTCGAGCTTCATGTTTAATAGTGATGTTCGGATGCTTGAACATTGGTGTCCCAGAATTTGTGCGACAAGAAAAGCCAATACTCTCAATAACCCAAGAAGGTCTTTCTATGATTGCCCTTTGCCAAAGGTTTGTTTAACAAGGTTTAGTGTTGTTTAATGTTATGCATTTTTATTGTTGATTGATTTTGATTTTTCTTTGTGCAGGATGATGATGATAATTGTGAATTTTTTGTTTAGGTTGATGAAGCTGAAGAACTACGATACTTTAAAAACAATGAAATTAGTGCTGATCAGGGAAGAAAGGCAATATTGATGAAGAAAGTTAAGTCTATTGTTAAGGCTAAGGAAAGTGGCAATGAAGAGGTTTGGAGTGTAAGGTTGATAGACAAAGTTGATTGTGTAAAAATATCATATTAAAAGTTATGCTTGGATTTATTTTCGTCAACTTATCTTCTAAAGTCTTTTCTTGATCGACTATACACTCTAATATTCCAAGCTTGAATCTTGAAGTAATGGTGGTCCACCTTTGTTCTTCAGCCCTCTCCCATGTTCCTATGTGTTTTTGCAACTTATAATATAGTAAGATCTCCAAAACGTTGCAGAAGTAAAAATTTGATTAATGGTTTGAAGCTTGCTAAGCGAATTGACATTTCTTCACATGCGGATTTCTGCTTGCTCAACATTGAGTCTCTAGACCACCTTAATATTTTCTTCGTGAATTATAGGTTGGTAAGTAAATTTCTCGGTCCATAAATTCCCAAAGTCTCTGACTTGTTTGCTTCCAGATCCCTCATGGCTCACTAAAAGTGTGTTTGGACTTTGGATGATGTGATTTTGAAATTTTAAATAATATAGAATTCTAAGCAATTCAAATGATTCAATTAAATTATCTTTATTTTTGAATATTCTTGTATGGATGGGGTAATAAATTTTTTTTATTGTCATCGCTTTTGGGCAACTCTTATAAATTTAAAATTTTTGAGCCAAATTTGAAAATTGAAATTAGGGTCAACTTGCAAATTTCGAAAACTTTGAGGGGTAAATTTGTAATAGATGAAAGTTTAGGGGTCAAATTGCAATTTTTTGAAATGTTTTAAGGTAAATTTAAAATTTGAAAAATTTGAGGACCAAAATGTAAAATTTGAAAAAATATACGAATGAAGAAATTACAGTTTTTTTAGCTTTTATGTGTCATTTGAAATTCTCTAAAATTTAACTTGAACAAAATACTTCATAAATTTCCATCATTTGAATTCCCTCAAAACATTACATTACCTCAAAACATTTCATCATCCAAACACATACTAAGGGTGTGTTTGGATCGAGGGTTTAGGAGGGAAAGGGAGGGGAGGGCTCACTTTTATTTTTTAAATTACGATTAATGCAAAATGTTTTTTTAAAATAGATTAAGTGTTTTTGAAGTATTATGTGATCATTTATCATATTGTTAATTCAATTTTCAAAAAATCATTTTATATTGTTCGTAATTTAAAAAATAAAAGTGAGTCATCCACTCCCTTCTCCTCCTAAACCCTCCATCCAAACACACCCTACGAGAATTTTTCCTTTTTAACCTTCAAACTTCATGACTTGCTCACTCTCATATTGTTGTGGGTTTGCTGAGCAAGTGTTTGTTTGCATCACTTATTTGTTTCTTTTAATTTCATGCATCTTTTGAGATTTTAATACTAATCGAAACACGGGAGATAGGTCATAAAATTGATTCATATACTTGAAACCTAACAAGTTGATATATTTATGATAAATTGGAAGATTATCATTAGATTACTTGATACACAAGTTAATAAGTACCCTAATTAAATACGTGAAACCAAGTAAATTTGGCACTCAAACAACACGACATAAGCTCTTGACTAGCTCTAAAAAAGCCAATGGTTTATTGACCTTTGATCTAGAACCCGGCTCAAAAACTCTAGCCACATCCACCTATTTTCTCGATGAGGATATACCACAACAAGTAACTAATGTCAAACTTGAAGAAGGAGGCGAGTCTCTTTGAAATGATGTTATGGAAAATTAGAAGTAAAAGTTAAATATGATCTCTGAAATCTGACAAAAATACCATATTTATATAGTTCATAGTTCTTTCATTGTTTTCAAATATTTGAAGCCATAACTTCCTTGTCCCAATTTCCTTTAATTATCCTTGCACAACTTGAAAGGGATTGCCAAGATAATTGTTAATGGTGTATCTATCGAATCATATTCGTTTTACTCTCACTTAAGAGACATATAAAATTTGTTTATCTAAAAGGGATGCACATTAACATAGACTTCCCCTACAATTTCATAGTTGAGGTTTCGTTCTAGTTCATCCAGGTGTCCTTGACCATTCTCAAGTGAATTCCTAGATTTTTGAAAGAAAATACTCTCTTAGAAAATATCTTTATGTTCTCAGGTTGTTTTTTTTTTTTTTTATTTAATCTCATTCAAATGGATTTTAATTTATTCATGATATATAATTATGGGGGAGGATCCATGGATGTTTATAACGCCTCCGCTTGGTGGGAATGTAACGCTTGAGGCTGATGAGGGTAGGGAGTGGTCCAGCTCTTGGCAGCTTCTAGGTAAAACTGAATCATATTATCAAAATAACATGGGTCCTGAAGTCGTGCAGGTATGGGACTGCATGGCTAAATGAAGACTTATAAAAAATATATTTAGTACTACCTATATCAACAAGATGCATCTTCTTTTCGGTAACTAAAACTATAAGAACTCCACAGTTAAGTGTGCTTAAATTGGAGCAATTTTGGGATGGGTGACATTCTGATATTTTTTTTGAAAAGTGTGTGAGTGAGAAAAAAATACGCTGAAAAGACTCATGTTGGTTTCCAAGGTCAGTCGGCAATCCTGAAAGCAGTCTGGGATGTTACAAGGGGGACTCCAATGAACCTGACGGGCCACATGATGCTTACTAGTGGTAGCAAGAGTGTAAATCATAGATGCATGATAAGAGAATATGTTGTTGACATGATTCCAAGTATCTTTATGCACATTTTGAAAAATCTATTTGTTTCTATTTCTCCAAATTTCAAAACAAGTTACTATGAACTTAGTACGTGCCTTCATTGTAGTATGATATTTAAACCAAAGCTGACAATCCTGCATGTAAAAATTGTTAAGATAGGTAGGATAAACATACATTCAAATAGACATTAATATAGGGCAATCCCGTAGAGTATGTAAATCGCTCTCTAGAGCAACATCACATCTATGACAAGAAGTATTGAAGGCGAGGTAATGTGAGACTCTAAATGAATTGGTAGGAAGACTCTCATGCATCACTAACCAACAAAAATGCCCTAGATTTTTAGTAATTGGTTACAGCTAAATCCAACTTCCAGGTAGTATTGGGCCCCATTTGATGATTTAAATTTTGATCCAACCATCTATAACCATGATTGTCCGAATATATAGCATTGAAGGAGCCACTTCAAATGAGTTTATCATCAACGTCACTATGAATGGTAATGCTACTAATGCACTCTTGGTAAAATGAAGGATGTTGAGTTTAAATTTTGTTGAAGTTAACCCATTTGGGGTTGGCCTAGTGGTTGGCTTGGGATCTTGGAGTGTGCTCCTCTAAAGGTCTCAGGTTTGATTCCCTCTAGTGCCAATTTCGGTGGGCAAGTCCATACAGAGCTAGCTCTGGCTTAGAACGGGGCCCCCGCAAGTGGGTTGTGGGATTGGTCCCCTTGGATTAGTCGGTATTTGGATCGGATACTGAGTTTAAAAAAATAAAGAGTTTGTTGAAGTTCCGAACCTCATTTTCAAACAAATCACAAAGACAAAGGTTTGTGTCACTAATGTCAACATATGACACAACATTGCAAAGGTAGACATTATCTATCTATTTATCATAACAGACAGATATATGTCCTTTCGTGACTCTACATATAAAACATGGCCCTGATATTTCCACCGCGTTCTCAATAGCACGCCATATGCAAGAATCGCCAGGCTTATAAGAAGAATGCAAAAATATTGGTATCAGACATGTATTTGTTGCTCAACATCTGAACTCAGAGCTTCTATGGTTGGTGTAAAATGTCCCTTATGTGTTTGCCAAGTAGATAAATGTTTGAGTTCCTAGCTGTACGAATGCCTAAACCACCTTGAGATTTGGACTTAGTCAAGTTTTTCCACTTCACCCAAGGACAAGAGTTTCTTCCCCATATAAAGGAACGCACCATGACATCAATATTATCACAAATATCATATGAAAAACAAAGGTTCTGCATAGTATAAATAGGCATGGCGGACACAATACCATATGATAATCGTGTTTGTAAAAAGCTAATATTTTATGGTTTTTGTGTTATAGTTTCTGAGTCTGACTTTCTGTTTTGTGTTACGTGGAAACGAGAGAGAAGAATACAAGGGTTATTTTATGGTTTCTTTGTTATGAGAGGTATTGTGAAACGAGGGAGAAGAACTGAGAAGATGAGAAGTGTGGAGAGCGAAAGATCTGAGAAGAGGGGCGAGCCGAATAAATGCGAAGAGAGAGTGTTGTCGTTTTCTGGGTTTGGAAAAAAAGGGTAATAATTTGGTGTGATGTAGCAAGAGTTAAAAAGTTAAAAATAAAATTAAAAGAGAAGTTTTGTATAGAAAGATAAATGTTCGAACTTTCGACATATTAAATACATGATTTCTAAGATTAAATTTCTGCATTTACTTTGTTAACATGTGTCATAAGGCCATAAATTATCATTTCAAAAATAAATAGGCGTTATCCCCACCCTTTTATCAAAAATATTAAATTTCAACTTAAATCAATCCTTTTTAGAGATATTTGAGTATCCATCAAGAAATAGCTTGACTTCTTCTTCTTCTAGCCGTCACCCCCTTCTTCTTCTTCTTCTTCTTCTTCTTCTTCTTCTTCAAATTTAAATGAATGAATATCGATATACTACATCAATTTAAATGAATGAATATCGTTTATTTTTGTCAAAAAAAAACTTGACTTCTTCTTAAAAAAAAATAAAGAAAGAACTTAGACTTTTTAATTCAAAAAAACTCAAGTGACATTTAAAATTTGAGTGAAAATTCAATTTAGTTCTTGAGATAAACTCTGGAATCTAATAGTTTCTGAAAAACATAAAAGAGACATATGGTATTTGAAAAAAATAAATCGAGATAAATTAGTTTCTAATCGTTTTTTGGAATAAGATCATGATAAACCGTGAGATTCAATTTCATATTAAAATTATCTACCAAAGTACATATTTTTTGTCAAATAGTTTAGTTGCTAGAAATACAACTTTGAGGAGAATAAGAAAAGTGTACAGCGTTTGAACCCAACCGCCACATATATTGTACAATATTCTTTACCAACTAAATTAAACTCACGAAGAGACATGTCTCTTATTTATTATGGCTTAAAGTAGCAATCGACAACAGCCTAATGTGCCCAATAACATAATTGGACCCAATGATCACATGCATGCATAATACCTTGGTATTGGGTGCTTAATTATAGCAAAAATTTATTTTCACGAAAGTTGTCATGGAACATGTTGACTACAACATGTGCGAATTAAAGCATATTCATACATTCCATTATATTGAAAAGAACCAGTACTTAACAATACCAGAAAAACGAAAGAGATGGTGAAAAGAACGAACTAACAACATTCAATCAATGGAAAAGTTTTCTTGCATAAGCACTCACAACAAAAGCCACAATATATCTAAATATAACCAATGCAGAGGCTAGTGGTATATATGTCTAAACAATAATACGTGTCTTTCAAAAATAATTAAGTTATAATGATTGAAAGTAGACGGAAGAAAACAAGCTAATCACATGTTTCAACAACTAGTGATAAAATTCAATTCTAATGATATGATTGGAACAAAAAAATAGTAAATATCAAGATTTATTTTTCTTTTAAGTTCTAACCACTTCCTTTTTTTCTCATTGACCTTTTGGTTCGTAGGAAAGGTGTATGTGTTAGGATTTGTACATTAAATAGATAAAAATGTTGAATATGATACTTAGTTCATGATATTGTCTCATATAATGGGATAATTTATCATAATCATTTGAATTTTAATCACTTGAGTTCAATCAATCAATTAGTTAATTTATCATAAAATTTTATTATAAAAAAAATATAGTTAAAGCTTTCAATATTTTTTATTATTGATAATATATAGTATAACCTAATAATAAGGATACAATAAAACAACAAATTAAAAAAAAATTGAGTCATGATTTCTTGCTATAGTTATGATCATAGTACATGCAGGTCCAACAATGTAATAACTTCCTGCATGAACAAACTTGGTTAAATTCCAAATCTTGACACACATATATATTAAAGTTGCAAGAAAAAAGAAACGATTGAACAATACCAACTCAAATCAATACTGTAACATTTACATATTGTACATTTTTGGCAAGTGTGTTGTAAATTAAATAATCAAATTACAGCTCTGATGATGTAAATATGAAGAAGGGAACCCACCCCAATAATATTCTTTGTTTTGAGTAATAAATTAGAATTTCCTTAAAAGTTGAATAGAAAAATGTAAAGAATAACTGTAGAGAGACCCTGCAGACAAGGGAATCACTGAGGAAATGGAGGAGTGTGGTTGTCACTTTTGAAGTTGCTGAGATGGGAGGGAAAATAAAAAACATATACATATATGATATGATATATGCATATGCACTCATTAAATACGTTACAATTTGTATTATGTTGATTGAATTAATATTTACAGGACCCATATGAGAAAAAAGTTTTACATGTAGACAAAAGGTTTACTTCACATG
>Ga0099826_10004079_pt1 | contig 10143 bp, 10 predicted proteins | sample Mtrugardesep15_FD_76830 | JGI IMG/M metagenome (GOLD analysis project Ga0099826, IMG submission 76830) | Root nodule microbial communities of legume samples collected from California, USA - M. trunc garden sep15 | ecosystem: Host-associated > Plants > Roots > Nodule | place: USA: California...
ATTGTCAATGAAGTTCTCGATGGTTTCAACTGTACTGTCTTTGCTTATGGACAGACTGGGACTGGTAAAACTTATACAATGGAGGGTGGGATGAGAAATAAGGTATACTTTTTGTCCCTCGATAAACATTTCATTCCACTGGTTATATGATGTTATATTACTGATATTTTTTTATCTTTATGTTGCCGTGATTTATAAATGCAGGGTGGTGATTTAACTGCTGAGGCTGGTGTTATTCCGAGAGCAGTTCGTCAAATTTTTGATATTTTGGAAGCACAAAATGCTGACTATAGTATGAAAGTCACATTTCTTGAGCTTTATAACGAAGAAATAACTGATCTGTTGTCTCCAGAAGACAATTCTACTAGGCCTATAGAAGAAAGAGTGAAGAAACCTGTAGCCCTTATGGAAGATGGAAAAGGTAGTGTGTTGTTAAGAGGACTTGAAGAAGAATCGGTATATAGTGTAAATGAAATTTATACTCTGTTGGAACGAGGAGCATCGAAGAGGCGTACTGCTGAGACATTGCTTAACAAGAGAAGCAGGTAGCTAGGTTTCTTTTTTACTTTTATTGTTGAAATTTATGGTAGTAGAAGCTGTGTTTGAGTTGATGAATGTGTTTTGGTGCAGTCGTTCGCATTCAGTGTTCACCATTACTGTCTATGTGAAAGAAACAGTAATTGGTGATGAGGAATTGATTAAGTGTGGCAAGCTTAATCTTGTTGATTTGGCTGGATCAGAAAATATACTACGTTCCGGAGCACGTGAGGTAAAAGCAAAATTTCTGATTTACTCTACTTTTGTTAATTTGCAAGGCAATTTGTCATTTGGCCAATAGCAAATCAGATATATCACATATTCATGTTACTCTTTAAACTATTTTAAGAGAGGTAAGAAGCATCATAAACTATTCTAAGAAACTCAGCTTAAGTGTTTATTCTTTAGACTATTTTAAGAAGTAAGAAACATCGTAAACTATTCTATGAAGTAAAGTAAGAAGCATCCTCAAACGCTTAGGCCCAATTTTGATTAATTTTTGGCTTATATGAGCTTTTCAACTAAAACAAGCTTACAATATTTGCTTATGGAAAAGTCCATATAAGGTTATAGATGTTTATGAAGTTACATGGGAGAGATTCTAGAAAAAGTTGAGACGTGGAACTGATTTTAATTTGTGCTAGACATTTTGATATTTACCTTTCTGCTATTTACAATTTTTTTTTGACTAATGTTAATTTAGAGCAATGTGATGTTAGAAAGTGATATAAAATGCTTGTTATATAACTTGGTTTTTCTCCTGATTTTGGTCCTCTTTCTGTCTCGACTATAAGTGAATTTAAATGGTAATGTTTGATCTTACAGTACGTTTGCAACAATATGATTACAGGGCCGTGCTAGAGAAGCAGGGGAGATAAACAAGAGCTTACTCACCCTGGGACGTGTGATAAATGCGCTCGTGGAGCATTCTGCGCATGTACCTTACAGGTTCATATTAACACGGTTTTCAATTATTGTTGGTTATTAAAAATAATTGTTCCTTAATATGCATGCCACTTGGCTGTCTGTTATTTCAGAGATAGTAAGCTTACAAGGATATTACGAGATTCCTTAGGAGGGAAAACCAAGACATGCATAATTGCTACTATTAGTCCGTCTGCTTATTGTTTGGAAGAAACACTAAGTACCCTAGACTATGCTAGTAGAGCAAAAAACATAAAGAATAAGCCTGAGGTCAGTTACCACTGCTATTACCCCTTAAAAATGTCATAACATCAGTTTTTTGCTTTGTGCTGATAAAAGCTAATATTTTTCTAATAGGCAAACCAAAAAGTTTCAAAGGCTGTTTTGTTGAAGGACTTGTACTTGGAAATTGAGAGAATGAAAGAAGGTACCTTCACTTTTATTTTAAATTTTGGAACATAGAGAAGATCCTTGTATCATATATCTTTGTTCATGTGAATATTGAATGCAGATGTACGGGCAGCGAGGGAAAAGAATGGTGTATATATTTCACATGAAAGATTCGCCAAAGAAGAAGCTGAAAAGAAGGTACGTTATTTGCTTTACGTATCTGCATATCTACATTACAATAATAGTATTATAGTATTGTCCGAGGAAAGCAAAACCTCTGCATGAATACTTTTCAAGTAATTCGCATTGAATTTGCTCTCTTTTCTTGACGAGAATGTTTAAAATATAGTTTCACACTGAAAATTCCATATTTAGATGCATGTTTTATCTTTCTTGGTACTTATTTAGATTTCCCTAGCTTAATTTGCGTTTTATCAACCCTTCATGCAGGAAAGGAGTGAGAAGATAGATCAATTAGAGAATGACCTCAACCTTAGTCAGAAAGTATTCCCCGAGTCTTTGGCTGACATTCCTTCCTATTGTGCATATGAACTTCATTGATAAATTATTTCTTTCCATTTATTTTGCAGCAAGTAGACAAATTCCGCGAGCTCTACTTAACAGAGCAAGAACAGAAACTGGGTTTGGAATGCGAGCTTAAGGATTGCAAGGTGCATAAAATGGATTTCTTTTTTCCTCCATAATTTCTTATTAAAAAAGCATCTTATCAAATTAAATTACTCTTTAGGTGAATTTTGAAAAAACCAGCAATGACTTGCATGATCTTCAAGAGAATTACAGGCTAGTTGTTTCAAAGTTGAAGGAGAAGGAGTGCACCATTTCCAAACTACTGAAATCAGGTAAATCAATTGATGATATGCTAAGGAGGTGGTTGTATGCTGTTTTTGTTCAATTAACTAAATTATATGCTTTATTTTGCGTGTGAACAGAAAATGCCTTGATTGAGCGTGCAAAGGAAATATGTACGGATCTTCAGAATGCATCAGATGATATAATTTTTTTGTCATCTAAGTTGGGTATGATTATTTTACTCTTCATTTTCCATCTATATGTTCTTTGTTCCTGATACGTGGCCCTTTTAAAAGAAAATATGCTTCATGGGACATGAGAATGTGTTTGAGCATATCCTGATCATGCGTTAATTGTTTTAGAAATTGGATATATTTTTTAGAAGAACTATCGAATATAAACTTAAGTTTTTGAAGGTTTTCATTTCCTTTCTAGATATTATTGCATTATTTAAACATGATATCTTGAATGAAAGTAAGTTCTTCTTGCAGATCACAAAGAAAGGATGGAGGCGGAAAACCAAAAAATAATCGTGAATTTTGCATCTCTCTTGAATGGGAGCTTGAAAGATTTGCATACAACCATTATAGGATCTATTTCTCAACAACAGAAACAACTTAAATGCATGGAAGATCATGTTTGCTCTCATCTTGCCAGTAAAAGTGATGTAAGAAAACAAAAGTTGATCCTATTTCAGTTACAGTCTCTGTTTGCAATGACCGTTCATCATTTGATTTTTGCGTGACAATATTTTTTCAGGCAGCACATGCTCTGGAAGCAAGGATCAAGAAAATGACAGAAATTTATTCATCAGGAGTTGGGACCCTGAAGGAGCTAGCAAATACATTGAACGTGAAAGCTTCATCTGATATGGAACAGATACAGAATAAAGTTTCATCACAGACATTAGCTGTTGAGAATGTAATTTAATTGCTGAAGAATATTAGTTTTGTTTTTCTGTTTTAGTTTCAAGCTTCATTGTATGCTTTGGCTGTTCCATGCTCTCCTATCTCAAGTTGAAATCATGATATGCCTTCTTTACAGTTTCTTGCCACTGTGGTTCTTGAAGCCAAGGATGTGATTGACAGCATCCATAATTCTCTTGATGAGCAAAAACAGCTGGTAGCATTCTCCATTCAACAACAAGAGGAAGTATGTTCCATTTGAAACTACTTTTGTTTGGGTTTGTTCTGTTTTGTGTAAAATATTAGAGCAATAGTTTAATAATGCAATTGCAAACTTAATGGATCATTGTAGGGATTACAACAAAGTATTATTTCAGCACGAGTGGTTTCAGAGGCAACTGTAAAATTCTTCGACAACATTAATATGCAATCTTCAAGAGTAATGAAAATTGTTGAAGAAACTCAAAATGACAGATTCCACCAATTGACAAATTTTGAGATGAAGTTCAAGGTAAGAAAACACTGTTACTTATACATTGATTCTAAAAGGTCAAACTTGCGAGGTTGATTTTCTTCCTTCAACCTTAAACAGGAAGAGGCTGGAAGAGATGAGGAGGAGGCCTTAAAGAAAATTACAGCAATTTTGGCAAACTTAACATCTAAGAGAACTACTATGGTTTGTGGACTGCATTCATCCTTTTGTTTCATTTATTTGTTGCAGTAAGTAGTATAGTATGACTGACTTCTGGCAAATATGCTTTAGGTCTCAGAGGCGTCAAGGAATATGCAGGATGCAAGTGTGCAACAGTCTAAGAGGTTGCAGCTAGAGATTTTCAACATGCAGCAAGTTTCTAAAGATGCTACCAAGGAAGTTAATGAATATGTAGAGAATGCAAATAGCCAATTTGTGAAACAAATATTTTCAGTAAACAGCTTTAAAGCTACAATAGAGGATTGTCTCCAGGATTGGTGAGTTTTCGTTTGTCCTGTTCTTGTCCGTCTTCATTTTCTTTCTTTCTTTGTTTTGTTTAAATTAATCGATTTTAGTTTTGTTTGTGTCTGGTGATAGCGAAGAGTCAGAAAATATTACCATTTTTCCTTTAACAACAAAATATTTAATGTTCCTATTAACACAATTTTTTTATTTTGATTAGACTTTGTTAAAAGTAGCCAATATGTTCTTGCACACTTTTTGTTAAGGATGGATGACGAATATGTGTACACAAGCAGTTTTTTTTTATATGACTGTATTTTCCATTGGCATTGCTTGCTTGCTGCTTGTCTCAAAGAAGAGTTTCAATTCTTTTGTACATGCAATGCAGTTCAAGTACAGTGGACTGTTCCAGGAAGCAGTGGGAAATTGCCCAGTTGTCCTTCAACAATTTCCACAAGAACAATCTTGCAGAGATAGAATCTACAGTGAAGTAAGTTTCTTCTAGTTAGTGTCTTGGTGTTTTCTTAATGAGATAGAATCTAGGGTGAAGCAACTTCCAATCTTTCTTTAACTGTAATTAATGCTTAACAGGAAAAACATCTTGGCAAACCATGCTCTGGATCAAAAATTTGTGTCTGCGTCATTATCTATGGATGCTGATTATGATGCAGGAACACACAATCTGCTGGCAGATGTGAATGGTAATTCAAAATTCTCGCGTTACAGCTTGTTTCCATCTTATTACTTTCTTTTGCGTCCCTTTCGCTTATTTGACCAGTTGAAAAAATTTGTAATACTTCCAGGTGCACTAATGATGGACCATGAGAATAAGAAGGAAATTGATTCTATGACTACACAGTTGTTGGAACAGCTTAATTCATTACAAGATAAGCATGATGGAGATATATCGGATATCAATATTGAAGCAGAAAAGTGCCTTGTTAAAGATTATTTGGTATACTAATCTTATTTTACTTTTGTGGAGTTTTGGCAGATTATTATTATTATGATGATGATGACGACAAAGATGATTTTCTGAATTAGACACAAGTTTAAAGTTTGTTTTGTTCTTTATGAACAGGTTGACAAGCATACAAGTTCAACATCTCACAAAAATATTGTATCAGTCCCTAGCCATGCATCCATTGAGGAGATGAGGACACATATCGTGGAAGACAATTCCACGGAAAACCGATTAAAGTGGACTGCAGCAGAAAGCAAAATTCCGCGTCTAACAGAAAATAGAACTCCATTTGCAAATGTTAATTGATTAGTTAGACAAACAAACCTGTCCTTATATGTAGAGTTTTATTATGAGGGTAAGCTCATCAACTGATGAGCACCACTTGTTGGTGTGATGTAAGAACTAATGAGATTTTCATGTCATGTAACTTGTTTTTTACTTCCTCTCCGTAATGGAAGAATAAGTTGTAGTTAAATCAAATTCTGGAACTTGTGTAGAAATCTATTGGAAATTTTCATAGTTTTCATTAGTCCATTTTCTAGAATCCTCAACAAGTCAACATATTTTCTAGACAAGTTTCTATTTTTTTATATCTGCTGTTTCTATTTGAACTTTCTAAGTACTTAAGGTGTGCGTCACCACGTAACCTGTTCATAATTTGTGAGCTGTATGGATAAACTATAAACTATATAGTACAACATAAATGTGGCTATCCCCTTTTTTCTTTTTTATTTGTGGTATTCAACTTCTGAAACTACAATGCAACACGTTAGATTTTTTTATTTTCAAAATCTGCTGCTCTTTTTTATTTGACTACTATACAAGACATGTGAAGGAGTATCAAGTACAAGTATGCATTCCCATTGGGATTTAGTTAAGCTATACTGCTATATTTTCAGATGTGAAACTGTTATACTAACCAATCAGAACTCAAAGAAAAACATGTTTTTGCAACCCATTTGATCAATTCTTTTAGCCACTAAGTTGGTACACTTTGTCACCGTCCGTGTTGAAAGGAGACCAACAATACCCTCACACATACGACATGTACTCCACACAAAGGAAGCTTCTACCTTTTAATCAGAAGTTGCTATCCCCTTCAACATAAAAATTTATTATAGCACTACAATATTCGTACAAAAAATAATGGAAGTTTCATTGATCGTTGTACTTGTACAACAAGTAACTTAGTGCTCAAGGATCATTTACTCGGTTGCTCAACAATGTTAAACACGTATCTGGATTCTATACAAAAATTATCCGACCGCAAAATAATACTTTCTCGGTTCTAAATATAGTAAGCCAATTCGACACACGACGCATAAATTAAGAAACATAAGTAATGAATAATTTTTTTCCTAAAAACAAACTAATAAATAATTTTCTTTTTGACAATTAACTAACGAATGATTAGTTGTAATAGGACAAGTAAATTTTAATACTTTAAGGGTACATATAAAACAACATAACACTGTAAAATAAGACAATCGTTTTGGCTAAAATCACTTATATTGTGAGACGATTGAAATCGTAAAGATTATTTAAAGAAGATTCGGTGAATATTTTTTTATTTTTATTTTTGGAATTGGATTCTATGAATGTTTAAAATTAGTTTTATTTGGTCCATATCATAAGAATTTAATAAAGTTTTATGTTGGTTGTTGATGTCGAACACAACAATCTCTTTTCATCAAAACTTAATTTTGTTGAGTACCTGTATTTACCGACTAAGGACTCGTTTGTTATAGATTAAAATAAAAGTGATTTTTACATGAAATAATTTAGAGATTATATTTTAGAGATTTTGTGAAAAATCATAATCTATTTTGCGTTTGTTTACCGTAAAATAAACCACTTTCTTTAAACAAATAATCTAGTTTGTTTAGATATAACTATATTAGTTCAATCTTTTAAATCATATTTTCTCTGTCATCTAAAAAAAAAATATTTTTTGAGAAGTTGTTCCTAACAACTTCTCATTTGAAGCAGTTTTTAAATTTTTTTTAGATTATGAATTTTATTTTTTTTAAATCTGTAACAAACGAATGCAAAACTTTTAAAAAAGATTATTTTTTTAAAGAAAAGTGATTTTTTTCTTAAAAAACTATAACAAACGGGCTCAAAATATTAATTCAAAATTTAGATTTGCTCTAGAATAGTTAGATATAATAAAAAAATACCAAAGGTTTCACCTTTTATTAACTATATACAGCGGATGTGATTCATAAAAAACGCTGGAAAAGAAAACAAAAATTCAATTTGTTGACCAACTTAGAAAAGAATCAGCAATTACGCAAGCATTGAGGGGGTAATCGTCAAGTCAAAAAGTCCAACATAAAAGTATATTGGTATATTCATTCACAAGTTGAACTAAATACCTTCCAAATAGAACAAAATCCACGTTTTCCCACTTTGACTTTATTCACTAGTCTATAAATACGAGATGCTTATTTCAAGTGTTACCCACTAACCAACCCTTCTCCAACATTACACATTCACATTCACAAACATACTCATGATGAAGAGACAAAGAGAAAACGAAGAAAAAGAAAGCATAGATTTAGCCACAACTCTAATGTTACTATCTTCTCGTACCCAACAAAACAAAACATATTCTCCGGTTGAGTTTGAGTGCAAAACTTGCAACCGTAAATTTTCATCTTTTCAAGCACTAGGTGGTCACAGGGCAAGTCACAAGAAGCTGAAAATTGATTCAGAAGAAGCACACAAAGTGAACATTCATAATAATAAGCCCAAAATCCATGTGTGTTCAATTTGTGGACAAGAATTCAAACTTGGTCAAGCTTTGGGTGGACACATGAGAAGACATAGGATAAATAATGAAGGGTTTTCATCTTCTTCAATAAATTATCAAGTGATAGCAAAGTCTTCTCCTGTTTTGAAAAGATCGAATAGCAAGAGGGTTATGATCATGGAATTAGATTTGAATTTGACACCTTTGGAAAATGACTTGAAGTTGTTGTTTGGAAATAAGGCACCTAAAGTTGATAATTCTTTGTTCTAATTTTAGTCTCACCAATTTGTTGCACATATAATCCTCATCATGTATAATTCTTTCAATTATTTTTGTTTGTAGTAAGATTTATTGGTTTATGTAGTTTTAAAAGATATTTATGATTTATTGAATTTCATCGGACTTGTAATTAAATTAACCTTTGGGTTGTGCATAGTTTGTTAATTGTAGGGTAAAATGTGTACAAGTTTGAAATTTCAATGTGAAATTATCTATGGAAACCGTGTGATAACCGAATAAAGCAACATTCTTTTACTTGTTCATATTTTGATAAGGATGAACATGTTCAATAATGTTGGCATATTGTGTCCATTTCATGGCATATATAGTTATTATATATGTAGTGGTCCACAATTTAATATTAATAACAATTATGTTGTTATTTTGACGGAAATATGTGATGTACTTTTTTAATACTAGAAACATGTGAAGTATTAAGCAATTAAATTTTGTGAAATGTAGAAAAAAATTGAAATAACACAAAACATATCCGTAACCATATTATGATCAAAATAATAAAATGTATAATTTTAATATTATATTTGTCAAATAGATTTAAATCTTATTCCAAAAGTTACTTAAAGAATTAGAATGTTTAAACGAATTTATGCATTCAACGACCTAATAATATGAGCAATATGAAACTTCAATGCTCACTCTCACACATAGGGGTCTTAAGTCCAATTCATACATAGCAATATGTGAGACTCAAATATAACTTTAATAACCATCCTCACATTTAGTGTGTGTCTTAACTCTAATTCCCATATTACATTCATTAACTTTTAGTACAATGTTAAATAAGTTTGGATCACATTCACAAAATTAGCTCAAACAATAAGAATATCTGAATACATTTTATAATTAACTTGATTGATTCGGTTCTTCGAAACGAAAATTCAGTCTTAGTTTTGACCTTTTTTTTATGCATACGTAAACTGTAAAATTCAAATAAAATATATAGCCAAAATAAAGGTGCACTTTAGATATAATTTGCAATATATATCCACATTAGGAAGCAATTGAAAAAACAACATTGCCACATTGTAACAATAAATCAAATAAAATAAGTTTAAGATATAATTTGTGTTTGGAATGTTTTTGTCTTTCTATTTCTTCTGTTTATGCAACCACCATAGAACTGAATGCATGCAACCTAGAAAGCCAATATAGTGTGATTGACCAGCTCTATTGTTGAATTTTGAAAATATGATTAAAGTTACGTGATTGATCAGTTTAGGCTTAGAGTTTATGTACTAGTCAGATTGAGAAAGAGTTACCAAACTCGCATTGCAGAAAATAGTTGCGTATATAAAAAAAGAGTTGTAGATGGATGATGGTGATAATAATATAATAGGAACTTTTTTTTTTTTAAAGGAATAATAATAACAACTTAGATATAGTTAACTTATATATGATTAATCTCATGGCTGGTTTAAAGAGTCAAAGTTGTGGAATACAGAAACTCTTGTCAATTTATTACGATGCCAAAAGGCTTTAAAACTTTATGTACAAAGGATTTAAAAATATAAAACTGTATGTGATATCTGCAAGATTTAATTTGCATATATCAAGAGAGTTTTTTTTTTTTTTTTCACGTAAATACTATCAAATAAAAAAATGTCAATTTTTTTTAAAAAAAAAA
>Ga0099826_10004080_pt1 | contig 10142 bp, 9 predicted proteins | sample Mtrugardesep15_FD_76830 | JGI IMG/M metagenome (GOLD analysis project Ga0099826, IMG submission 76830) | Root nodule microbial communities of legume samples collected from California, USA - M. trunc garden sep15 | ecosystem: Host-associated > Plants > Roots > Nodule | place: USA: California...
GCTGCTTTTTCTTCTCCTGCAAGCTACTCTGTTTTTAGTTTAGGCCCACAGTTTCTTGTGGAGCACTCTAGCATTATAGTTGCTTAGATTTTAAGTCAATTGTAAGTTATAAATAGAGTAGTCTTCCACCACAAATAATCATCTTTTGTTCTCTGAAATAATAAGTAACAATTGTTTCTTTGAATAAAAGTTCACCTTTATTTTATTTATGTTCTTCTTCTTCTTCTCCTCTATGTCTACAATGAACGTTAGGGAGTAGACTTCTCTTGTCTTGGGATTGTTGGATAGTCTAATGACATAATCCAAAGCAAACCAAGCTTTCTTCTTAAATCTTATGTAAACCTAATTTTTAATCTAAATTCACCGTTTTAACATGGATTAATCATTATCAAACTGTGGGCGCGAAAGCTGAGGGTTTGATAATTATTAATCCATTATCTCAAATATCAATTCATAAAGCGAAAGCCGAGTCTTGATATCGGAACAAGTGAATTTAGACAAAGATTGTAAAGGCAGCGAAATAGTCTTTGCAATCTTTAGACGAAGTAGTTTCACAGCCTTAATGCATCTTCTAGTAATCAATTCAGCGAAATAGGGTTGATTGCTAGAAGTAAACTCTTACTGAACTGAGAGGAAAAGTAAGGGGCTAAAGGGAACCAGTCATTAGAAATTAAGTCCAACATAAGGTTCTAAGGTTAAAGCTTCGATTTGTGGAGGGTTTGTTATTACGATGAACCAATAATCACAAGGCTCTCTTTTATTATTATTGTTATTTTATTTTAATTAAAAACCCAAACTTTATTATTTCTATTATCTTCTAATCATTATTAAAAATTAGTTGAATTCATAACTCCCTGTCGGAACGATACTCTTTTTATTACTACTCCGATAAGACCGTACACTTGCGGTTTTGTCCCATCACATATCAAGAAAGAGGAACCATAGAAGAAAAAGATATATTATCACATGTGAAAGTCGAAGAAGAAGAACGGAGATGTCATATATAAGCTTGATTTAGAGAAGGCGTATGATCGAGTGGATTTGACTTTTTTGCGTTAAACCCTCCAATACTTTGGTTTTCCTTCTATCCTCATTTCTCTTATAATGAGTAGCATTTCAACTACCTCGGTATCTTTGTTGTGGAATGGGAGTAGGACTGAGCATTTTCAACCTCTTCGTGGTCTTCGTCAAGGGGATCCATTATCACCATATTTTTTTGTACTTTGCATAGAGAGACTTGGAGACATGATTGAAAAAGCAGTTCAAGAAGGGAACTGGCAGCCTCTTCACATTACCCCTGAAGGGCCGAGAATATCTCACTTATTCTTTGCAGTTGATGTGCTTCTGTTTGCGAAAGCCAAACCTTCCCAGGCACAATTTATTTCTAATCTCTTACATAATTTTTGTTCTCTCTTAGGTCTAAAAATTAGTCTGGAGAAATCAAGAGCTTATGCGTCCAAAGGAGTTAGCAGATCCATAAAAGATTCTCTTGAACATATCACTAATATTACATCCACTGACCGCTTGGAGAATTATTTAGGATTCAAGATGAGATATGGACGTACAAAGAAAGAAGATTTCCTACAAATCCAAGATAAAGTAGCCTCTAAGCTTGCTTCTTGGAAAGGAAGGATTTTGAATAAGCCTTGAAGAGTCACCCTTGCTAAGGTTGTGCTTACTGCACTGCCAGTATATACTATGCAAATTTGTTGGTATCCCCAATATGCTTGCGAAACTCTAGATAAAACAGTCCGAAATTTTATTTGGCATGGGGAAAAGGACCGAGGCATGCACACGGTTGGTTGGAACAAGATCACAAAACCTAGGAAGCTTAGAGGTCTAGGAGTTCGGCCAGCTCGATTACAAAACACCGCTTTGTTTGGAAAACTTGTTTGGAGTCTCGTGCAATCAGACAAGAAGTTATGGGTGTCTATCCTTGCTGATAAATACTTGAAGGAGGGTAATATGTTTTTAGAAAAAGCAATCCTCAAAACTCTTGATGTGTTAGAAGATGGTTTCGTCTACAAGATTGGAGATGGAGATACAAACATGTGGTTCCATCCTTGGATCGTCAAACATCCTCTTATTAATTTGGTACAAAATATCTCTCCATATCATTTATGCCTCAAAATTAAGGATTTGTGGGATAGTGGGGAAAGCATCATTCAGGAGCTAAATCTTCCCATATCTCCTGAAATTATTGCCTCGGTACAGGAATTGAAACCAACCATAATTACCTCTTTTGTTGACACTTGGGTGTGGAAAGATAATTTAAATGGAGAATACACAACAAAAAGTGCGTATCATTGGCTCTTCTCTCGGAGGGATGGTATTGTCTCGCTGGAGAAATGGAATTGGGTGTGGAAGTTACCACTTTTAGCTAGTGTGCAATTTTTTATCTGGCAAGTTTGTCATAACTCTATTCCGACTAAGTATGTACTACACCATCGAGGGGTGAATGTTTCTGCTACATGTCCATGTTGTAATGGGGAAGATGAATCTATTCTTCATTGCCTCATCCTTTGTCCACAAGCTGTTGTAGTGTGGTCTGGATGTGGATTCTCCAACGTGTCTGCATTGTTGCTAATAATATCTTGAGTAATGCGAGAGATATCATACAAATGCTATTAAGTAAGATAGGGAGTGTCGCCCCTATCATAATGTGGAACATATGGTGCACTCGCAACAAGTTGGTGTTTGATGGTATCCAACCAATAGTCTCAACTACAGTTTCAATTGTTTATGCGCAATTGCAAGTTTCACAACGGGCATTTGAAAAAACTATTTCAACTGCATTAGTTAGGCCCACTCAGGAAGTATGCTGGCAACATGGTGATAATGATACAATGGTTCTTATTGTAGATGGCAGCGCTTTAACTAACCCACGTAAAGCAGGTTATGGTGGATTGGTTAGGAATTTTGAGGGAAAATTTCAATTTGCATTCTATGGTAGTGTTGGGTTGTCCAATATTTTGCATGCAGAAATTCATGCCCTTATGATTGGGATTAAGCTTTGTTGGGAGGCTGGTTATAAGAAACTGGCTTGTTTTTCTGACTCTCTTCATGTGGTGCACTTACTGTCGAAGGAAGTGTCGAGGCTTCATCACTATGCGAACCTCTTGGAACGCATTCAAATGTATTTGGATAAGGTGTGGGATATTTCCATTCATCATATTTTTCGAGAAGGAAACTCTTGCGCGGATATACTTGCAAAATTAGGTGCTGATCATTCAGAATCTCTTGTGATGGTACATCAACCATTATCATGTCTATCCTCAACTTTACTAGCTGATGCTATGGGAGTGTCCTTTATTAGGACGTAGTTTTTCTTTGCTTCTTTTTCTTTTTTTTTTTCCTTTTTCTCATGTAACCAAAAAAAAGAAGAAAAAGATATATAATATTGTAAAAATAAAAAAACGATATATAATTAAAAGGTAAAAAATAAAATAAAGGCAAAAAATAAATTAATTTTTGAAATTATACACATATCCACATATATGACGTGTGCAACACCTTTTTGTTCATAATTGTAGAATTAACATTAAAAATAACAGAAATTTTGCAAAAAAGAAAAAAGTTACATGAACACCTTTATTCACACATCCCATACACTAGAGACATTTTGGTAAATTCATCTCACAACCACACTTTCTCTTTCATTTTGTGTTGGGTCCAGGTTGCCACATGTTAGAATTTTGTGTGCAGATAAGGAGTGTACTGTTACATGGGGATGTACATGTATCACCACTAAAAAAAAGGTTTATTATGTGTGCGTGTTTATTTGCTAAATAGTATGTACTATTTTTTATGGACAAAAAACTATTTTTGTATTTTAACTAACTTGTATGTGGGCCAAAAAGTTGTGACGTAATTTATTAAAGGATAAAAAAATAGTTTATTATGTGTGCCTTCAGTTTTTCATGTCTCAGAAACAGTTTTATAAATCAAACACTCGAAGTTGTACTTTTATGTCCTTCATTTTTTAGCATGTCAAACGCCCGTATAACTTCACTATTTGTAGCATACCTATGATATATAGATAGTGCAGTACACATGGCTAATTCTCATTTGTGCAAGAGTTATAATTACCCACATTTTATCAAACCAACCTAAAAAATTTATTTTAATTAATATCATCTTTTTAATTGTTTTCTTAAATAAAATAAAAGAATACCAGAAAGAAAAAAATTATATGCAATAATACATCCGATTCTTTACAAAAGTTAAACAACGTACGTCAATTTAACTAATTAATGGTCGACACTTGTACCCAAAAAAAAAAAAGGAGAGAGAGCGTTGATTAGTGATTACTAATGACTACGAATCCTAAGCACCACACACTTGTGCGTTAAATCTTGGTTTAGTTATTTGGGTTGATGAGAAAAAAGAAATTAGTTGAATGGAGAGAGAGATAGAGTTGTTTGTTTTTGTGATAGGGCTTACGGTGGTGGTTGCGGTTGTGGAGTATAATTAATTAATAATGGCATATAGGAGAAGGCAGGTTGTATCAAGGAGTTCAACCTTCAAGGAAGAGATTAATACCAATAATCATGAATTATTAGATGATAATAATGAACCAAATAGCGCTCCTCCAATTATTAATACTTCCCTTGCTGCTCAGGCTATCAAAGCCTCTGCTGCTCGTCGTCATCCCTCTCATTCCTTTGCTTTACTCAATTCTTCTAATTCATCTCTTCAACATGATAATCATCACAGATCCAAGGTTAATTATTCTCTCTTTTTTTAATTAATTATAGCATATTATTATTTATCATCATAACATAATACCATCCATGCAGAGCTTTGATTCTTACGGGGATGCTTCCAAGTCGGGTTTCTGGGGAGTCCTCGCACAGAAAGCTAAAGAAATTTTGGAGGACGATCATGATCACGACACCCAAAAACTCAGATCATACTCTTTTAATATCCCCCCGGGTGCTCGAACTCAGGTGTATATTTGTATGTGTTCAAATCAATTAATGCTACGTTCCAATTCCATGCATGTTGTTGTCTTAATTAATTAATTAATTGATTCGCCAGGATGGTCGAACAATTGGAGAGAGTAAGCTAAAAGGATGTGAAGACTCAAATCACTTAATTTGGAATCCATGGCAACAACAATCCACCAATTCTCAATCGTCTATCCATGAAACACAACTAAAGGCATCTCGCGACGTAAGGTGCCAACTAACTTATTTTGGTTTTGCAGTCAAGTCATGCATTGATCATATATAGAAATGATGGAATTCTCTATCTGTTTGTAACAGGTGGCAATGGCAACCGCTGCGAAAGCAAAGTTACTTCTGCGAGAGCTTAAGACGGTGAAAGCAGATTTAGCTTTTGCTAAAGCACGGTGTGCTCAACTAGAAGAAGAGAATAAATTACTTCGTGATAAAGAAGGTCGCGAGAAGGGACAAAACCGCGCAGATGATGATCTGGTATATCTCATGTCAATTTATTTATTGTTACGTTAATAATATATATGTACTTAATGAATGAATGAATGTATGTTTAGATCCGGCTTCAATTGGAGACACTTCTTGCAGAGAAAGCTCGATTGGCAAGTGAGAATGAAGTATATTCTCGTGAAAATCGTTTTCTACGGGAAATTGTGGAATACCATCAGCTAACAATGCAGGATGTGATGCATTTTGACGAAGGAATGGAAGAAGTCACTTATCTTGATCTTTATGGACCCATTGATACAACTCTAATGTTGTCCCCACGCTCCCAATTATCAACTCGACAGATGCAATCAAAATCAATATTTTCTGTATCCCAACAACAACAATATGATCAGAATGCATCATCACAAGATGGAGCTTTTCCTACGGATCAACATGCAGAATGATCCATCCTTTTCATTAATATAGCTTAGCCTTATTAGACGGATTTTTTTAATTACAGTATTCCTCATCCTGAAATTATTACATACATAATCAATGCATGCATTCATTGTAAAATATACATTCATAGTGTTTTCTTCAACCAAAAAGTCATTAGTGTTTTGTTCCCAATATATATAGTTGTTAATTAATTCACAATATTTTTTTTTGTACAATTGACAAATTCTTCTTTATTATATGGCTTACTTTTAGTTTTGACCCTCTAATTGTATCTAATTCAGACATTTTGTACTTCAGTGTTTAGATTCAAGATTTTGGTGCAGTAGTTTTTAGGATCACGCTATCATCAAAACTAAAATGGTTGACGCTAAATTTTAGTGTAGGTAAGGCCAAATAAATAGTTAAACGAATAGGATAAAACAAGAAGAAAAAAAACTAAAACTTAAAAAACAATGTAAAAATATAAATCAAGTAATATATCTTGAAGAAAAAGTTGTTCATTAGAGATATACTCAGTTAATTATCATGTCTCAACAATTTTTATAAGAAAATTGAAAAAAAAAAAAATTATTAATTAAAGTGATACTAATGACTCTTTTACCTTTGTTCTCGATGAGATCCATCCAAACACAATACCTTGAGGTTACAAAGCTAATAGCAAACACCTTAAGTATAATTCTCTCGAAACTGATCATATTTTCCTCTAAAAAACTAATTCATTATTCAATTTGAATCAAGGACACCAAACGTAGTTACTGATTGCCGAAAGAAATGTGGTTGGTGATTGTAAAGAAGGAATTGTTGAAGCTTGAGGAATCTCTTGATAACATTTGTATCTTTTACTGGTTTTATGGGTGCTGAGGTGCAAGCAGACCAAGAAAATACAAGAGATGGAAAGAGCTGCGGAGGTGGAAGATATGACCACTGTAGGGAATACCAAAGCACCCACTGCATCATTTGGTCGAACACTGCCCACAATCGAAGATGAATTTGCACCTTGACTTCACACTCATATGCAACTGTAGTAAAAAATTCTGCAACGCACATTTTTTTAATGGTGTCACACGACACCATATTGTTTGGTTAGGTTATTTTCTGGTTTGTTAGTTTATATCTTTGGCAATTAATATAGGAATTTTGTGTAAATCTGTTTATCTCCTTTATTATTCTATTATGATTTACTATGATGAATATTGAATACGGTTGTATAATATGGAATAAAAGTTAATGTAGTTTATAATTTTTAAAATCCCCTCTTAGTTGATGTTGTATGTATGTGTTACTTAACCATAGATTTTGCTTCCATGTGTTACGCCTGGCACTGCTTATGTTGGCATTGTCTTGCTAATAATTGGATACGTGCCCTGCCTTAACGTTGGCATTGTCTTGCTAAATATATGATCACAAAATGAGAAGTGTAAGCTTAAAAATTGAGTCTGGGTGAAGGTAGCAAATGGCTTATAGTTGAATTAGATAAAGCAGCGTTCGAGCATTGCTGGACAAAGTAGTCCTAATCTATTGCTGAGTGATGGCAACTCATTAACCTTGGTTCTTTTTGCTTGAAACAATTGTCAAGATACAATACAGTATGTACATTTCCAAGCACCAACAGCATCGTTCTATGAGTACATTGACTTTTACACACTTCAGACTCACTCGTTAGCATCTGCCTTAAAGTAATAAAAAATTATAATTGTGTCCACCTGTGTTGCACAATATTGAATTAATGTTTGAGGGCTTTTCCTTTACGATAAAACTAAAGTACCGTATATTGAATAACTTCAATCTGTCCCCATATATTAAACAAGAAATCAATACAACAAGAGTCAGCATAAAATCAAGCTACATCGTTGCTTTTCTGCACAGAATGTCTTGGCATGGATTTTGCAAACTAATCAGAAAGGACCAGTTAAATGTACTGAACTATTATCCAGCAATTTTAACATCCATGCATAAGTTCGACTGGGGTTTTGACATGTCAACTAAAATCATACAGGATGAAAGGATGCATTGATGCCCCAAGATTTCAGGCGACACTAACACCCTGGAAGATCATGCAAACAGGGTAACTTAATTAGATCAAATCACTACCATGAAAGCTTATTCCCTCATAACCGCTTTACAAAAACACAAACCTACTCTTCCTGTATACGTTTCATAATATCATTCCTATCTTCCGTTAAAACTTCCAATATCTATGATACCCAACTTACATAAATTAACAATTGCCATGGTGTCCTCTTTTGTCCAATTTTGTGCTTAGTGAAGGTGTGGATGGGGATTCATTTAAAATAAAGGCAAGGATTGGGATTACAGGCTGCTTTCTATACTTAATTATCACCCATAAATACCAAGATTTATGCCGAAGCACAAAATTGCTCAAAGATTTAAAAAGCAACAAATATTATAAAGCATCACAAAGAGATCACAAGTCTATTTCACCATGTCCAACTAAAAGAAAACAATTGATTAGAGCATATGTATATTATAACGCTTACGGCAAATTTCATACAAGAAAACACATGGAAAATTAATTGTAGCAATCTACTCTGCTTCCATTGAACAGCTTGAGAGCATCATATAAGCAATTTATTCCCTTCACGCACGCAGATAAAACAACCTACATTTGGAAACATATAAATTATGATCTGATTGATTGACCTTGATAATTTCATACATAAAGAAAATCAAATCTGGAGCGCAACTGCAAAAAAAAAACTCAGATATATGCTTCTATGAACATGAAGAAAATATCCTAATACTGTCCTAGTAGTCATCAAAATTGCAAATTCTTTCTTTTTATCTCTCAATAAAGGATATTTGATAAAGAGATGCAAAATATAGAAGAAAATGATATCCTCCTAATGAAACCACTGACCAAAAGAAGGATATCAAGGAGAATTATCCTGCCAATCCCTATGATTCAGAATATCCAACAAAGAAAACCCTCTGAATAAATCATTAGCATCCTGAAGAAGTTGTTAAGACCACTACATGATAGACCCGATAACGGCAAGAAATTATATTTAAATTTTTTATACTAGATATATACTAGTGATAGACCCCAAATCATTGCAGATATTCAAAAGAAATTACTTCTTTATGTTGAATGTGTAATATAAACGACATTTGTGCGTCTTAACCAGATAGTTTAAGATTTTGAGATAGTTAGAGCCTCCCTGGTTAGGTGGTCTATACATTGATTCTTGATTTCTCTAATAAGAAGTTAAAAATCTCAGCACAAAAATCAAAGGATCTTGTGTAAGTGAGTGACTTAGTTTGGAATAGATAAACTTCTCAAGAAGCAGTTATGGAAATGGTCTGTCATTTTTGCAATGACTGTGATGTGAGTTAGTTTTGTGATTATTAGTTTCTCATATAAATGCAAATATTAAGGCACTATGCCTAAACATTTTGGAAGTCTCCCACTCAAACTTGTAGCTATAATACTCATTGAGAGGCTTCCATAAGTTAGAAAGTAATGGAAACTGGATTATGACATAGAGATCATTCAAATGTTTTTCACCCAACAACTTAAGCTTAACACTTTACTCCTCCACAAACCTAGCATACGAAAATACATTTAATTATTCTATCCCAAAAGATAAAGACAAATATGTGGGTTCAGGACAATGTAGCGCAGAGACAATTATTTATGAGTTTGACAATCCGCTATAGAGTTGGCAATCAGATCCATTGATAATAGGGAAAGAAAGAAAGGAAGAAAGGGGATTAGGGTACCTTTTTGTTAATTGGAAGAAGAAGCTTGATCAACGAGCTTCTTGTCCCTACGTTCCATGGCCACGTCCCACAAATCATTGCCGATGTGCTTAGGCTGACAACAAAAACAGATCCAATTCAATTCAATTTTAATTTTAATAACACAGAAATAGATAAATTCAATTCAATTGAAGGAAGAAGAATACATACTCGTCCGTGAGCAGCTCTGTGGATGTAATACTGAGCGTTACCCATAACACAAAGCATTCCAGCAATTATTCCCAAAGGTAACATAGCTTCCAACCAATGCAACGCCATATCTCTCTCTCTTCTTTCTTTCTTCCTTTCTTTCTTCTAATGTGTATGAGTAATGAGTATATTCCTCCCCTCCTTCTTCAGGATGAAGCCCAGCCCAACTTAATGGGCCTAAACACTCTTCAACTTCACATCTTTTATTTTAGAGTAAATTACACTCCCCTCCCCTCAAAGATGCATGAATTACACTCCCCTCCCCTCTTAAGTTAAAATATACACTCCCCTCCCCTCTTATTCAAAACATATTAGAATAAATTTCAC
>Ga0099826_10004081_pt1 | contig 10141 bp, 5 predicted proteins | sample Mtrugardesep15_FD_76830 | JGI IMG/M metagenome (GOLD analysis project Ga0099826, IMG submission 76830) | Root nodule microbial communities of legume samples collected from California, USA - M. trunc garden sep15 | ecosystem: Host-associated > Plants > Roots > Nodule | place: USA: California...
TTAGGATCTAAAACAATAAATAAATAAATAAATTGAAATAGATGTGTTGTTGAAATAGAAGTAAGAAAAAGTCAAAAAGGAAAAATAAAAAAAAAAATATAGTGTGAAAGACAACACAATAACAATAGTGAAGTAATTAATCTGATGGTTTAAAAAAGTAGTGTACGGTGGCACATATTGAACAGATACACAGTAAATACCAAACAACAATCAGCATACATGACACGTGGCATATTATTATTAGATGTAGGATAACTTTACCAATAAAGTCAATTCAAGAACTTCGCCATAGAATTTTCCTTGATATTATGGGTTGTGAAGGAAAATATTTAATGGCTTGGAGTGCATGATTACTGACATGGCTATGCATGGACTTTTAAAGGAATGCCATGAACTATTTGAAAAGATGGTGAATGATGGGGTGAGACCAAATGTTGTGACATTTGTGGGTGTTCTTTGTGCTTGTGTACATGATGTGATGATATGGGAAGCTTTGCTTAGAGGTGCTAGGATGCATGGTGACATTTTAAAAACGGAATGTGCTCCTGTAAAGACTATTGGTAATAATATTCATATATTCAACTAAAAAATTACAAAGTTAAACCAATATAATGTGTGACTTCTATAAATTTAAGCTTGTTTTATCTCTTTAGTTCTTTCACACGATCATGACCAATAATCAAGCTTTAAGAATTTGTTTTATTTACATTTTCTTCATTGGGAGGTTCCTCTCTTCACTTGATGAGAAATAGAGGATGGCCAAAAATATAATGTTTGAAACTTCCTTCTTTTGTTTATTAGAATTGAAACTTCCTTCTTGTGTTGTGTTATGGGCTGTTGGCAATCTAAAGACAAGTTAAAAAACGAAAATCCCCTAAAAGAGTTAAAATACGAAATTGAGCAGTAATACAAATTTTAAATAGTAAAATTATTTTGACCTTGAAGGACCATCGCTGTCTGATAACGTGGGAAAGATTGTTATACGTACTACCCAATCCAGCTGTCCATTGTCACTAATTTTCTATTCATCACGTGAAAATGATATTATTATTTTTCTTGCCTCATGAGAATGATATTGGATTAGGAATGTTATTTCAACAAAGAACAATGTGTGGGATAACCAAAATATATAAATAAATGTAGATTTTAATACAAAAATTAAAATAATAGAGAGTGAAAATGAAAATATAATATGGATATGAGAGAAAATGTTATCACAAAAATTATCATAAAATAGTTGTTCAAATATCATTTCTCTACATTCATATATGATTTTAAGTGATTTCTATAAATATTACTCAATTGATAAAGATATAACATATATATATATATATATATATATATATATATTCATATATAGTTTTATCTCACTAAACTACTTGAAAAAAAAATACAAACAACATATATAATTTATTTCTATTTTTCTTTACATCTCTTGCAACTTATGCATGATTCAAAAATACACAAAAATCAAATGATCTCGTATTTCACATTAAATATTTTATGTCAAAATATAATTCTCTACTAAAAATTAGCAAAAAAGAATTTGACTAGTATATGAAAACAACTTGCATTCAATACTTTTAGGATTAAAAACATTTTTAATTCACCTAAGGCATGTTTCTGTTTTTCGAAGCTACCTTGGCACATAGATGGGTTAATACAACGGTCGCCCGCCCTTTATGTAACGAGGACGAGACTATGTTGCATTGTCTTGTTCATTGCACTCGTGCGATTCACATTTGGACATGATACAACTACCTTCATATGTCGTATAATCATATTAACAATAACTAGGATAAATTGACAACTTAAAATTCTTATTTCGCCCCATGAAACGTTCATTACCTAACTTATTAAGACCCTTGTTCGATGATGATTTAGTTGTGTTAACCTTAAATTTTTTTAGATTAATTTGTGATTTTAATTTGAATTGGTTTAAATATGTACACCCTAATCCGACATGATTTTTTATGTTAGTATCAAATACTTATGTTAATGTAAAAACATGTTTTTTTTTATTTGTATGAATTTTTGTTTTATTGATTGATTAACAGACAATGATCTACTTGGTTATTGTTTATACTATGAATTATTATGGATTATGGATATGACACTCAATCATAATGTTTGGACAACGAAATTTCAAAGAAGAGGGTGATATTCAGTCCAAAATAAAAAGAAAAGGGTAAAATAAATTTCCGTTCATAAAAAATATAGGAAATTATAATTCACACGGAACAAGAGACAGAACACAGAAACTGGGTACCATGCAAATGCAAACACGTTTTAATGTTCTATAAATTTAATGTTACTCTCTTCTTATTTTTCACCGACCAACAAACACCGTCATTGCCGCCGGCGAATTCCATCTTCGCCGGTAAATCTCCGATTCAATTGTTTTCCCTCTCTTTTCTATCCTATCAATTCAATTCCATGACTCATTTCATTTTCAATTTTCCATTCTAAATTCTCAGATAAAAAACCACAACTTGCCTTATACACAATTATTTTAGCTTTTTCTCTTTTTCATCACGCACCTCAATTTTCTTAATCATTGAAAAAAAAAAAATCAATTTCTGATTATACTACTTCAATTATTTATTTCTATTCATTGACGTGTAGTTTTTTTTTTTTTTAAACATGTTTCCATTTTATTTGTATATATGTGCAAATATCTAATTGACATGATTTGATTGGATTCACGTGCAAAAAGGTTTTACACAGTCAGTGCAAATTAATCTTTTTTTTAATCTACTACAACTGATACTGACTCAACTTAATTGTGTTTAATCCAAGATGTTTTTTTTTTTTTGAAGCAGTATTATTGTATATATGAATATGTAATGTTTTGATCAATTTGTATTCTAATACTGATCTATGCTTATATATCAGATAATGTTAATGTTATCTTTGGTGATGATCACACATAACTGATCTGAAATTTTGGACTGATTAAGACCCTTTTGCTACTTGGATTTGGCAAAGAAAAATGTATAAAATGATCGAGTACTTATCCAGTTTTCTGGATCATGATGAGAAATGTGAAAGCTACTTTATTTTTAGTGGAGAAACTAATCTTGGAAATAGTGTTAGGATATTGTTGTATTTTCTTGGTCTTGCTTATTGTTTTATTGGATTATCGGCTATAACAGCCCGATTCTTTCAATCTATGGAAAATGTGGTCAAGCATTCAAGGGAGGTTGTGGTGATAGATCCTGTTACTAAAGCTGAGATTATTAGACATGAGAAAGTTTGGAATTATACTATTGCAGATATTAGTCTTTTGGCTTTTGGAACTAGCTTTCCTCAGATTTCATTAGCTACTATTGATGCTATACGGAATCTAGGGGACCTGTATGCTGGAGGTTTGTGTTTCAAAACTTTTGAACTCTGTCTTTCTTAGGATGGATACTTGATATGATCATTGATTTTGGAATTGTCGTACTTGAAATTTACCGAATTTATGCCAGTAAGTAGTGACTTTTACAATACGATATGATAGCGTTGTTCATTTAACTAACTCTGCTTAGTGGAAAAAAGGCACACCTTTTACTGAAAGATTCATTATTTATTTGGTCAGTTGGGGTAGGCAACATATAGAATAATGATGCAAGAAACTATACTTTTTGGCGTATTTTGAAGTACTTTATTAATAGACTAATCAGTTGATTTCTCATTATTTTACCCGTTTACTTATGGTTGTAACCTCTTTAAGAACTTTCCATCTCTACCTATGATTAACATACCTAAAGAATTGGTTAGTTGGCATCCTTAAACTGTTTAAAATTGTCGAATCTTGCTACCTTACAATTTGAAAGAAAACACATGTTGGCATGCATAAATTCGTCTTATATAGTTCAAGTTACTTGATCTTTAAGCTTATGTTGGACAGCAAAATCATTTGTTTATAGTTTGCAATATAGAAAAGGAAGGAGATTTTAAAGGTACAATGGTTTTAAAAAGAATGTTGCAATAAAATGACATTTATTCTCAAAAAGAAAAAAGTGAGATTTACTTCAGATCTTAGATTTACGTGCATGATTTTTTATTTTTGTATATGTCAATGCTGGAAAGTTCAAAGAGTTGTTTAACGAGTGAGTTGAGTGCTGCGATGACTTCCTTCCTTTTGAATAGTATTTGAAGCTGCAGTATGTGCATTGTTTTATTCTGATCTGCAATTGCTTTTTATATTTTGAGGGGCTTTAGATTGCTGAGCACTATTATCCATAACTCTCCATAACTGTGCTTAATATTCAGGTTTGGGACCTGGAACACTCGTTGGTTCAGCTGCGTTTGATCTCTTCCCCATCCACGCTGTTTGTGTGGTAATTCCGAAAGCAGGAGAGTTGAAAAAGATTGCAGATCTAGGAGTATGGATTGTAGAGCTATTTTGGTCATTTTGGGCTTACTTTTGGCTATACATAATTTTGGAGGTAGTACTCCAACATTTGTTTGTTTTAAACATCATAAATTGAACTGTTTTCTTCCTTATTTTTATTAACTCGTTTATGGATGTGTAAGAACTGTAATTTGATCCTTCATTTCTCACAAGAAGCCTTCTCTCCTTACAAACTGTATTGCAAAATTTAGGGAAAGATAGAGTAATAAAACTTCTAAAAGTACCTCTCACTTTAAGGGATGTTAGATATGATTTTACATTTCCATGACTAATGTGTATTATTACGTTTACATCTCCTAAGCTGATGATGAATGTCCAACACAAGGTTGTATCCCAATGTGCAAGTTAGGACAATTATAACTTTGTTACTCATACTTAGGTTTGATAAGTTTAAAAACCATTAGAAGTATTTAAAAGTTAACATATAGGTGATGATCTTGAATAACTGTATCATCAGTTTTATTGTTGTCTAATTTTTTACTGTCCTTTTTATGCGGAATATTCATCAAGAAGTTTAATGTAGGTATGGACTCCAAACGTGATAACTTTGTGGGAGGCCTTGTTGACAGTACTTCAGTATGGATTACTGTTGATTCATGCTTATGCTCAAGACAAACGTTGGCCCTATATTTCTCTACCTATGTATGTGCTTCAGTTTGTTACATGTTTAGGAATTAAAATTTCATGACCCTCTCAAATTTTGACTTTCTGTTCTGACACCTCATTTTATAATTGAAGTGCAAGAGATGAGAGGCCAGAGGACTGGGTACCGGAAGAAACTCCTAAACGAAAGCCCCATGAGACAGTGGACGGCTCTGAGATAAGTCATTTTAATGAAGAAAACGGGGACACTGTTGATATTTTTTCCATTCATTCAGAAAACCCCAAAGGTATCGGTTCCACCTTAATGAAGTGAAACTTGGCTTTACTTTCAATGTTCTCTTCTCCTGAAACAATTTGCTTGCATGAGAAACATTCTGAAATGTAACAACAATCTTAGTCACAATGTTTCTAATTTGCAGATACATTGTACGTAAGAGTACCTCAAACAGATGATGCAGAAAGTTCTGACAAAGTTATAGAAACAAGGCTGGAGGATACCTGTTTGCTTACTATTTGGAGACAACAATTTGTGGATGCACTGACGGTACTTTATTTTAGTGTTGGTGTGTCTTTAAGACTAAATGTTTCTATCATAGATTCAATAATAACAACCACAGCGAATTGGTGATGTTGGGCTCCCTCCCTTCAAAATTCAAAATTCTAGTATAAATGAATTATGGTTTGTAATACTGACTAATTTACAATGGTTTAGTTAATCAGGGAATTTTATGAATATGAAGGTTTGCGTATGGTGCAGGCCTCTTTTTTTGTTGAAGTATATTGCAGGCCTCCTATGATGAAATTCTTAACGTTATTCACTTTTTCATTTTATAAATGAATTATGTGATTGTTTGTTATCAATAAAATTCACTAGAAGATCAATTGAAAATTTGAATATTATTGCAAATTAAAGCAGATAATAGCCTCGTGGAGTTTACAGGACCAATTGAATACTGTTCCCTGATTCTTTGTTTATGTACCTGTTGAATTTCAGATGGGCCATATTTCCTCATAAAGTAGCTCATTGTTAACAGTTTTTTCAATTTTACTGAATCAGTTAGGTGATAATGATTCCACGCTAAGAAATTATGAACAGGAAATTATGAATTTGAAATTCTTAACTAGTCAAGCCAAGTATCTTAAGGAAAATCCCTATTGTTGCTCTACATACTTGTAAATTTTAGATGTTGATTTAAACCTTGCTCTTATGGTTGATTTGGGACTGAGATAGAATGTTTCTTAATGAATTGCATAAAACTGGGAGTTATTCATTGTAAAGAAACAATGTAAAGTTTGGAGCCGGTTTGGATAACTGAGCAATTTACTGAAGCTTTATCCTTTGATAATAAAGAGACGCAATAGTTTATGAATGGATAACTGAAAACTAATTTGAATTATAAATTTATATTGGGAGGGAGGATTAAAACAAACATTAATCTATTTACTAATGCATGTCTATTAGATAGATAGATGCATTAGTTTATGAACATTAGTTCAATAATAAGGAGTACTTATGTGGGAAAATTCTAACAATATATCGTCAATTTCTAATGACTGGTGTGTAATTTTTTTAAACAGCTGGAGAGCCAAGAATCTAAAAAAATGAACAATATCTATATCCGCATAGCTCGAATTTTCTGGCAGCTGTTGCTTTTACCATGGAGATTTATGTTTGCTTTTGTTCCTCCATGCCATATTGCTCACGGATGGATTTCTTTCATTTGCTCTCTTCTTTTCATCAGTGGAATAGCTTACATTGTGACTAAGATAACGGATCTTATAAGTTGTGTCACAGGTTTTTCCTTCTCACTCTGATATTCCACTCCACTTCTTTACAGTTCATTATAGATCCACAGTTGCCTTGTTAATGACTTATTTCATCTTTTTTTACCTCTTCAACAGGAATAAATGCTTACGTCATAGCATTTACAGCACTAGCCAGTGGAACCTCATGGCCTGATTTAGTGGCAAGCATGATTGCTGCTGAGCGTCAAAAAACAGCGGACTCTGCAATTGCAAACATCACTTGCAGGTTTTCATCTCAATATGCTTCTCATTCTTACTTTTGGATATTATCACATGTCATCATTACATCACGATTTTGCTTAAATAATTTCTTGAACTATATTAATAGTTAACAAAATTTATGGAGTGCAGCTTTTTGTTTTTGGTATTTTTTTAGTTTAACCTGAAGGTTCTGAAAGGAAGTTATAACCTCCAGTGGTTCAACTTCTTATGGACTCGATTACCTGTTTCGAACATCTCAGACTAACTAAAAATAAATTTGGATCAATATTATCAAATTCTACAGTCCTAAATATTAACTATAATGGAGTTGGCTTATGGAAGTTTACTGAAGTATGTCAGCAGAGATGTTCTCTAATTCTTGCGAATTATGAGTATAAGTGAACTCGTCATGTATTTATTTATTTACTAAGATGAAATTTAATTGAAAGGAAGAACTACTTGGACCTGCCTTTATTGTTGAAATGTAGTGAGATCAGTGCGTACATTTTTTAATGTGAGAGGAACGCAACTTTCCATCATGTCAAACTTCGCAATTCAAAAAAATTAAACACCTACATTCACATCAATTAGAGATCATTTAATATGTAGAAAAATTATTTCCTAGGATTTAGAATCAAATTTCATTGTTTGGTTGGAGGCTTTGACCCTTTCATTTTATACCCATCCGAGTCCTATATTTAAGTTATTTTATTGACCTGCCAAATCCTTGTTCTATGAGGAAGCTTTATAGAATGGATGAGTAAAAATTAACTTAATTATTTATTATTTTTGCAGCAATTCGGTGAATATATATGTTGGCATTGGTGTTCCATGGCTTATAGATACATTGTACAACTTCATAGCATATAGAGAACCTCTCCGAATCCAAAATGCAGGGGGACTTAGTTTTTCATTGATTGTTTTCTTTGCCACTTCCGTTGGATGTATCTCAGTTTTGATTGTTAGGCGTATAGTTTTTGGTGCAGAGCTTGGAGGACCAAGACTTTGGGCATGGGTTACCTGTGTGTTTTTCATGCTCCTGTGGATTATTTTTGTTGTACTATCTTCACTTAAGGTTTCCGGGTTCATTTAGAATTGTATTTGAGAAACATATTTAGTCCTGTAATTTGTACCATACAGACCCTTATCCATCGTCGCATTATGTATAGTATATGGTTCCTGGGTTATATTGTATTACATACCCATATATTTTGAGAATTATATACAGTTAAACGATTTTGTAATAAAGCTTCCCCCTAGAGAGGAACTTTGGAAACTGTTTATGGTTGGCTGGTTTCAGGTGAGTTCAGTCTTGATTTCATTGTTGCTTACTGGTTATAGACTTGACAAACATTTATGAAAGTACTTGTTTTTCTCTCAGATGGTGGCATGCAAAGCATCGGTTTACTATTAGAGAAAAAAGTTCATTATTCCTTATTGTTCATAAATCACAAGCATGATCATAAAATTGGGAACGTATGTATAGTGTAATTTACAGCCAATATAGCGTGTCCTATTCTCTATCCAATTTGTTATACTCTATCCAATTTGTTATTTTCGCTTAAACGGCTGTCTTCGTAGTCTATGACTATAATTAGAGGCCTTCAGCCACCATTTTAACACACACACACACCAACTTTTCTTTATTCGTTCTAACTTTTTTCTCTTGGATTACCATCTTCCGATTTATTTGAGTTTGAGTTTTGAATCCTTGGTAAACCCTTTGAGATTGAGCAATTACACATAAATCCTTGAAACAGGATGAAGTCTAGCAGGTGTAGATTAAATCACAACGAAGTGTATTCATTCAATAAGGGAACAATAAGGAGCTTGTTGTCATACTTTAATTAGGCCATAACATAGTAAGATGCACAAATTCTTACCCAATGATCTCCTTTATTCTTCACAACTTAAAATAAACATTTGCGAACTCCTCCTTGAGGTTTCAGGTTCGATTCTCTTTGGTGCAATTTGGGTGGGCTAATTTAGCTTCTTCAAAAAAAAAAAAACATTTGCGAACTCATCATGACATTATTACAAAAAATATAGATACTATAGTAACCTCATCCATTTTTCGAATTTCTCTCCCAAAGTATCGTGTTTTTGAGGAAGAGCCATAAATTCTGGACCCATAGATCTAGTTAGAAAAGACGGTCATGCAGTCGAAATGTTATTTGAAGAACAACACTTTTTTTAAGGCAAGAAGAATAACACTTGCCATCCAAAAAATAATGTAAAAAGCTTCCATATTGATACAATGTGATTGCTAGTTACATACAACAGAACTTGTGAAGGGGAAGTGTAGTCAACATCATGAAACAAACTCTTTCATCCATTAGAAACTTGTAGCTTAAGCAAGCGCGCCCGTACAAGCAGTGGCTGGAGCAGCTTCCAGTTGTTTCTTAGTAGAACTATACTTTTTGGTAATAAACCTGGACAAATCAACCAAGCAGATAACATCAATCACAATTGAGTAAGGTGATAAAAGTTATTGGAAATTCACAGTTGAATTTGTGGAAAAATTATATATGCACTTATATAACAAGTCAAAATGCAAAGTTGTTAAAACCTAATTTGATTAGGTTTATAACTATGTTCACTCTAAAATGCAGCCTTTCACTCAAAAAGCCAACCCGATAAATTTCTCCTAGAACTAAATACATAACAATAAGGAAGAGAAATCTGTCAAATGTGATGCTGATGTTTAATAAAAATGCCGCAGTACAACTAGATTTCGCACATAAGTCCATTCATATTTCCCCATTTTACCGCATCATAATATTATTTCTTAAAAAGTATTTACCCTATGTCAAGGTATAGATATATATGGTATAAAAACAAACTAGAGAGCAAATTTCCTGTGTATTCCACAAATTTTGTCTTTTTAAAAATAGAGAGCAATCTTGCGCCTTTTTATATCGAAAAAATAATTTTTTTGCACTACAAAAAGAAAATAGTAGCATACCCTTCTTGGAAAAAAAGTTCCATAAAAACCAAAGTTATCAACCATGGATATGTCAATTCGAAAAAGTAAAAACACTATATAGGGAGATGACCATTATACTGAAATTTTAGATATAGATTAAATAATATATACCACACATTAAGATACTAAAAAAAAAATTAAAA
>Ga0099826_10004082_pt1 | contig 10140 bp, 5 predicted proteins | sample Mtrugardesep15_FD_76830 | JGI IMG/M metagenome (GOLD analysis project Ga0099826, IMG submission 76830) | Root nodule microbial communities of legume samples collected from California, USA - M. trunc garden sep15 | ecosystem: Host-associated > Plants > Roots > Nodule | place: USA: California...
ATAAAATATATATATATATATATATATATATATATATATATATATATATATATATATTATGGACCGACCGATTTTTCAAATTCGTTTTAATTCGGTCTCTAATTCGGACATTAAATAAATTTGTAGTTCCATTAAAAAAAAATAGTTTGTAGTTGATTTATTTAGAGACAAAGTGATCTAAAGTCACTAAGCCATGGTCGTTAATGTAACAATTAGTAATGTTAGTGGCCATTAGACATTTTTCAATCTCTAAATATGTCGATAAATCCATCATTATATAATAGTTTTGTTTTTAGCTCTAACAATTATATGTTTATTTGTTACATGATATGATTATATATGTTTTTAGTTCATAAAATTTTTTGACTTTATGTTCAATGCATATATAAATTTTATTTAATTTTCGTCTCAGTTTTTATTAATTTTTATAAATAAAAAAAATAAAAAAAAACATGTTTGTGTTTTTAGTCCCTACATTTTGTCCCTATAAATCAAAGTAATGAATAAAATTATACGAAAATTTATATAATGACTAAACTTGAAGAAACTTAAATTATTATTTTTTATATTGCTCAAGGAAGAAACTTAAATTTTATAGACACTAAAATCAGATTTAATTCTTTTTTTTTTTTTATAGGGAAAATCAGATTTAATTCTTAAGTCTTATTATAATATATTTGGTTTATTACACGTACCACATGATCCTTGGTTTTTTATAGGAGTAACAGCACCTCTTTTCCTCCAATCCATGGAAGCTGGAACAGAAGTTACATTGTGATACTTGAACGATGTAGTTTCATTTAAAGTGCCAAATTCATTATATAACTTCTTCTTGCCATTAAGTGAAGCCTTAAATTCTTCATTAGTTAGGTCGGCAAAATGGTTAATACTAAGGTTGAAAGGCTTGTCTCCAACAGCATTGAACAATTCAATGAACTCCACATTATTCTTGAATATTTGAAAACGTTTTTCCTTCTCTGCAGCATCTTTGTAAGATTTTCCAAATTGTGTCATCCATTTCTCATGTTTATTTGATAAGTAGGGTTCAAGAACCCTGCTAGACATTACATGAGGGAGCATCCATGTTGTGAAAATGAGAAACATAGGTATAATAAAATTGTTTAGGGAAGTCATTTTCCGAATTATGTTTGAGTAGCTTTAATTGGTTGAGGTGTTAAGTGTGTATTGTGTCACACACGCTCAAAGATAATTGGGTTTGCAACAAAAGTAGTAGCTTCGGTGATTTATATATAGTGGTGAACAAGGAATCTTCTATAGTGGATCAAATAGTAGTCACCACCACAATTGGAATAGAAATGTTTTGTGGATAGTTTAATATCTAGTACCGTATAAATATACGGTTCGGATACGATGTGAAATTTTTAATCATTATTTTCTCTTATCTTAGAAGAAAAAAGTATTAGATTGAGAGTGTATTTTGTTATAATATCAGATATAGTGTCCTGTTTTGTGTGACCAAGTAACATGTATCCATTTGAAACTATAGGTTTCTAATATGAATTGATTCTTAGAGGAAGGTCCAGCACTAAATTAAGTGCGCCAAGCTTTATTCGAGTCAATTGGTCAATGTTCAACGATTTTTGAATTCCCAATCCAATTGATTTTGATTAAGATGGTCAAGTTGTCCGGTTTGTATACTTCCTTTGTATTAACGAAAGTAGTTAATTTTGTATTTAAAAATAAAAATTATGAACAATTTAACAAAATTATATCTTATTAATTAATGATATGAGAAAAAGATATTAAAAGAATGAAAAGAAGAGAGAGTAATAAATGATAATAAGTATCAGAAGAAAAAAAATTATTAATGATGCATTGAAATAGTAAAGCAACTTATAATAAAACCAAAACACTCTTAAAAAAATAAAATTCTAAAGTGACTAATAATAAAATCATGACGCTCTCTTCTCTCTCTTAAACAACTAGAACCGCCTTTCTTCTTCTTCCTTCCCACCCAAAGATCCAAAAAAAATCTTCAAAATGTAGTCTTTATGTTTGTGGTGGGGAGCTTGGCCTTCACGACAGCTTCACTATCACTCCCCCTTAAGGGGTTGTTGGTGTTATCGCCGCGACCTTTGAATTCGCCCACGTCGTTGTTGCTGCATTGTCTGATTGGATATGTGTTCGTTTGTGTTTTTGTTTTGGGTTCAGTCCTTCAACGAACGTTTTTTGCTAGTTTGAAATAGACGTCACCATCCGCAATTGCTACTGGTTTTTGTTTGCTGGTGGTGTATCCTTCCTGGGTTACTTGTGGGTGGTGATCTGTTTCGGCGGGATCTACAACTCTTGTCGGTGGTTGTAGGTTGTGGTGGCCTTTCATTCCTGCACGATTAACCCTCCTTCGTCGTTGCCATCTTTAGTTCCTTGTCATCGCAAGGGTCGTGGTGGGTGATGGTGGTTAGCGTTCATGATTGGGTTACTGCCTGCTTCGAGTTCGGATTGTTGTTTGTTTGGTTCGGTGTCCATCTCCCTCTGGTGGTTTTTGTGTTGTTGTTTGGTTATGTTGGGTCGCTCGGTGGTGTTAGTGAGTTGCTAGTTGTTGTTGGTCGTGTTTTTGTGCTCGTGGATCTCTAGGACTGTTTGGTATGCGTTTTTGTATGTTTTTTTATGCTTATGTTTATGACCAGAGATTGGTTTGGGTGGTTGAAGATTGGCTTGTTTTGTTGTGGTTCAGTATCCAACACCCGAAAAGGGTCAGTTTGTGATTCAATAATCTGAAAGGGTCTGGTTCCTAACGTATTGGATTCATCCCTCGATGTGAGTTCTTATGCGTCTGTTTAAAACATGTTAGTGTTTGGTGGTCAGACTTGTTCAACTCTCTATTGTTCCGAATCTGTTGAAATTTGCAGGTTTTAAGGCGTCAGATCTGCCTACACACTCGTACTTCATGCTCGAAAGAGATTTTATGCTTGCTGCTTTGTTCGGGGAGCTGTTGGCACTTGGATTTTGATCATGTTGGCGGTGATCCATTCATCATATTTAACTCTAACTGTTCTTGACAGATGTTTACTATTCATATTTTTTGGAATTTGGTATCGCGCCCGTACGCGGGTTCGCTCGGTTGCGCCCATGATTAATGAAATTTGTTAGAATAGTTTAGGGTTGATCCACTTGGTCTTTTTATCACTTTGTATTTCAGTTTGGGTTGTACCTAGGTCATGTCTAATGTCCCCCAAGTCTCTATATTTTTCCTAAAAAAAAGTGACTTATAATAAAACACGGAGGGAGAAATATTTATATTTTGATAGCAATTTAATCCACATGGACTATCTATTTTCTAATTATGAAACTTAATGTTTATGAAAAATACAATCTTACCCCTTCTTAATTTGTTGACACGTCATTAAAATTATATCATTTTGTGTCTTTTGCTTCAAGCTTCCTCTATTTTTTCTCTCTTAAAAACAAATTAAAACAAACTCACTTGATAAAAACACTAACTTAATCATTTTTTAAAAACAAACAAACAAATTTAATATTTCTCTAATTATGAAATTTAATCTCTACGAAACATATAATCATACCTCTTAATTTTTTGACATCTTATCAAAATTATATCTTTTTGTGTCTTTTGCTTCAACCTCCCCCTATTTTTTTTCTCTTAAAAACAAATTCACTTGATATATTCCATAATTATGAAACTTAATGTCTACCAAAAATAAAATCTTACCCTTTCTTAATTTTTTGACATGTCATCAAAATTATATCCTTTTGTATCTTTTGATTCATCATTCCCCTATTTTTTCTTTCTTAAAAACAAATTAAAACCAACTCACTCAAAACACACTAACTTAATCATTTTTTAAAAGAACAAACAAACTTAATCTTAATCTCAATCAATTTTGTTTTCCTATAATTCAACTTCTAAATATCTAAAGAGTTAAAAACAATTTCCATACAATTATATCTCATTGATAATGATAAAATAACATAACTTCATTCTTCCTTAAAAAAAAACATAACTTCATTCTTAAAAAATAATAATAATAACTTCAAGAAAGTTACAATATATTTATTACACAGCATATACCTACTTTTCAAAAAATTACCTATTTTTAGATTGCTTCTTTTATAAAAATAATTTGTCTATGTGTTTTCTTTATTTTTTTTAGCTAAAATAAAAATTATATTAAATAAAAAGAAAAAGATGAGTAGACGAGGCATTAAATCTAACTCAGGTACAAACTAAAACATGATACAACATAATAAATCAGACCAAGTGGATCGACCATTATCTATCCTAAATTTTTTTTACTAATCACGGGCGCAACCTAGCGAACTCGTATATGGGCATGAAACTAGGTTACAAAAAAATATAAAAAGTGAATATCTACAAAGAACAGTGAATGGATCGACTGTCAACTCAATATCAAAATCCAAGTGCCAACAAATCTTTGAACAAATCATCAAGTATAAAAGCTCTTTGGAGCTTGAAGAACCGGAATATAAGCAAACAAGACACCTTGAAACCTACAAATCTCAACATATTTGAAAACAACAAAGAATTAAAGAAGTTAGGCCACCATGTCATATTATAAAATAATATTTCTTATTGTGGTAAATTATTAATTATTATATCTTTTAGAAATATGACTATAAAAACACTGAAAAAATGATAAATCAGTCACTAAATAATATAGTTGTACAATTCACACACGTGATTCATAACAACATCTTTATCAATAATGAAATCATTATTAATTTTAATATTTTTACATTTTTTTTAGTTTACCACTTCATAATATTTAATAACAATTATTTCAACGATTTTATCATGGACAAATTACTCTTTAAATACAATCATGGGCTAATTACACTATCCTCTATTAAGGTCTTAAATAACATAAACATCCGCTCTATTTTTTAAACTAAACGCTAATCTCCCTTATTTTTTTTATCATATTGATAGACACTTCCCTTATAATATAACACGATTTTAATATTTTTTGAGCAATTAACTTCTTCATATATACGAGTATGAACTCACATAATTTTCGATAAAAAAATTTTTCCTTTCATTTTTTACTTAGGTGATTTTTCCTCACTTATTGTTTCTTAGTCAAGGTGGTTTAATTTTAAAACTCTAATGTAATAAATCAGATATATCAAAGATTATTTTCTTTTAATTGATCAGCCACAAAGTCCATCCACCAAAATTTGTCTAATTCTATATTCCCTTTTGATCTATTATGTAATTGTCGATATTTGATTCTATTTGGTGGTAAAAACAAATGTTGTTATTATTTCTCCATTGTGAGGAAAAAAAACAACATTTAACTTAATTATGAATAGAGAAAACAGATACAAACAAACCAAAATGACTAAAATTAAATTGTATATTTACAAAGTTATAGAAATTGATAAAATGAAGGGATATTGATGTGTTTGAAAAATTAGAAGGGTAGCTTGTGTTATATAAGAAAATCTCAAGGGAAATCAACGTAATTTGTATTTTTATAATTAATGTCGACTTTATCATTAGTCTTTTTTCAATTCATATAACATTGCAATGCGATTTTATGCATAACTCCCGCTTCAAATTATCCTGTGCGGAGCACGAGCTCGTGCTTAGCACGGGTTTGTTGCTAGTTAATATAAAAAAAAAATTATATTTCAATCAATTATAATTATTAGATTATTAAAAATGTCTAACTTTAATCATAATTATTTCTAATGTTTTTTTGAAAGAATAATTATTGTACCCCCTCAGGTATCTTCATAAACAAGGAAGCAGCGCGCATTGGTTGTTTTGCTCAGAATTCGGGACATGGCTCTTCCCTTCTTGATGAACTCTCTTGTACAACGCATGCAATGAAATAGCCTCAAGCAAAGATCTGAATAACTAATGGCTTGAAACATATTATATACTTGTTTTTCTTGCCTTTAAATCTGCTGCTTTAGTCCCTTGGTCTATTAAAAATAGATAGGACAGTTGTATATAAATTATAAAGAACATGAATATTTTGGTTTCACACATATATGGAGAAGACAATAGTTGTGTTGATAAGCTTGTTAATATGGATCTATCTATTTCTTATATAGTTTGGTTTAATGATTTCCTTAGTGCCGTTCAAAAAGAAAAAAAGATTTCCTTACTTTTTTTTTTTTGAGAAAAAAAGATTTCCTTATTGTTTTTACTTTTTAGAAAAGATTACAGTGAAATGTGTTTGGTTTTCCAAGCTACAGATTTGTAAATGTTTGTTGACCTAACCCTCTTTCATTTTTGAATACATCTAGATGATGCACTTAGCATCATCAATTATTTAAAATGAATTTGTCTAGATGATGCACTTAGCATCATCAAATATTTAAAAAAAAAAAAAAACTAATATTTTGCGGTCCTCGTGTTACACTGTTTCGTCTATCTTTCGTTTTGTGGTTTCACGTTACTGTTTCAACTATTTATTTTGGGAAGTGGATTTTCATTTAGCTAGTTTTAAAGCAAGTCTATGGTGCATAAGGGACATATTAGGTTAAATGAAAATGACAAGATTTAATAATCTAATGGTTGAAAATAAACTTGCGCAAGATGCAATAGTAATTTGATTGTGCATATTAGATAAAATTGGGTATGTTTACATGAACCCTTCGGGGACTATGAAAATAAAAAAAAAAAAAAAAAGTTTACTCGATAAAAATCAATATAAACCGAACCGTAGCACCCATACTCTTAGTTGGTTATAAGAAAGTAAGTCAAGTGTTTAAATAGTTGATTTATTTCTCAACACTTCTATGTTTGGATTTCACAATTTCTTAGTGAAAATATTGTATTTTCTGCATGTTTTGTGGAATCCGGACAAATTAATGGCGCATTATTCTTAGTCTTCTTAGAACAGCTAAGAAAAAAAATAATGTTCCACTCCATTGGAGTTGAATGAGCTAACATCAATTGTGCCAAAAGAGTTTCCACATTCTCCTCATGAGCTTAATTCAGTTGACAAGGATAATGCATAATAAATGAAAGGTCTGAAGTTCAAACTCCAACTACTACCAAAAGAAGAGTTCCCACAATAATGGAACAGTCATTGCTTAATAAAAATATATATATATGTCGGGTAAACTGTGGATCCTATAAAGTAAGTTAAAAACATAAATATTGTTCTTTGAAACGGAGTAAAATCGAAAGAGTGTTTTTAAATAATAAGTGGCACTTTTTAGCCCATTACAATGCTTCAAGAACACAAATCATATTCTAACATTGTAGATGTTCTAAATATAGAAAAAAATCTTGCTAATGTGTGTTTCAAATGCACTCGTTAACATTTTCTTTTTTGAAAATTTTTCTTCTTCCATTTGGTTTTGTTCATTCTTATACTATGTAAGTTAACTCACGTTAAAAATACACTTACATGAGTTAATTCACGTTCAATTTTTTTTACGGAAATGAGCACAACCAAATGGAAGAAGAACAATTCTCTTTTTCTTTAGGAAACATTGGAGGCCTAAAAAAGAAGCTACATATAAAGGTAGTAAATGTTTCTTTTGTGAAAATCGATCGTGGCATTTTGTTAATTCAAGTTCTAACAATAATTTATTTCAAAATAAATTCATTTTACAAATAATTATAATGATAATATGATGTAAAATATAAGTAAATGATGACAAGTACATTACTCATCAATAAAAAAAAATTGATAGAATTATCAGTTTTAAGTTGACATCAACAAAATTCATTCATTTATTTTTAATTATTTATGTTATAAAAATTAAAATACAAATAAATAATTTTAATTTGCATCATTTGAGTAAATTTATTCACCTTTCATCATTAGATGAATAACATCCCTCAAAAAAAAAAATCATTGGATGAATATCAATTTGTTTTCCTTCAAAAAGAATAACAATTTGTTTAATTAAATGTTTTTATAAAATATAGATACCTTAAAAAAAATTATAAAATATGGACACGCAAGCAAACACTAAACTACACACTATCAGTCAAACTAGATGTTCTTTGCGAAACGCAACTGCGTTATTCGAAAATGGAATCTTGTAAATTTTGACTATGAATATATCTTTAGAAAATGAGCAATCCGACAAAATTAAATGGTGTCTTTTTCCAAATTGGTAGACCAGGTTTCAAACGATACCCGGATTTTCGTATAATAAATTATGAAGACATGAAACACATGCTTAGTGCTTTGAAGCAGTCAAGTATTTTTCTTTTGACAAAATACCAGTATAGCAGTAAATAGTTACATGTATAATCAATAGTATATGAAGACAATTTTGTTAGTTTTCTGTTTGTTAAACAAATTAATAAAAATTTGTTTAGTTATTTAACTTTTTGAATGAAAATGATTTAATTGTTGTTAACCTTATAAAGAAACTATGGCTAATATACTAATGGGAGTGTTTGTTTCAACATTAACCTAAATGATTTTGTGTTACAAAAATCTAAAAAAAAAAAATAGATATTTTTAAAAAAGCTGAAGATATTTTTGATTGGTAATTACTACCTATAAAAATCACTTTTTCAAAAAAAAATATTTTTAACTAGCTCATGTTCTCTTCTTCAAAAAAACTAGTTCATGTTCTAGCTCCTTATTTTAATTAGAGTTTAGGAAAAGCTAATTCTAATAACTTTTTATTTTAGACTCAAAAATGATTTTTTAACGTTTTAAACAAACACTTAAAAATAACAAAAGCGATTTTTGTTTTCGAAAAAGAAATCTAAAACAAATGTGCCTTAAATATATTAGACTCAATTCACCATCACTATGCATTTTGACATTTTTTTTAAAACTTGGTATCATGTTCAAGGACCGACTAATATGAGAGATTCAATCACATTGTTCACTTACGTGAGCTCTATTTAAAGCCAGAACAAAGCTCTATATGAACTAGCCCGATGAAATTGACACCAAGAACAATCAAACTTTAAGAGAACACACTGCCAACAAAAATATGTTTTTATGCATTTTAACATTAACGACGAGTTTGACAAAATTAAGCTCAACATGATTTCGTCAAACTCATTGTCACTCTTATATATAATTGTGATCATTATAAAAAAAAAAAGTTTATATTATTTAAATATCTAACAAGGATAAAAATACTAACATACTAACAATTAATGTGGTATCCCTCAAAAAAAAAATTAATGTAGTAACATCTTTCATTAAATAAAAAATTTAAAAAAATGGAAATAAAGGAACATTGTTTGATGTCGCTATTTTTAAGTTCAAATATCCTTTTTATTCTATAAAATAAACTTATACCAATATTATTAAAATTGGGCCAGTAGGTTGATGGGGATAAATTTAGGTTTGTGCCTTTGTGGTACATGGTATTGTTCAATTGTTGGAGAGCTTGAGGAGCACTTAGAGTATTAACGAGATAATGATGTACTTTCAGAAAATTTTGAAATCGCAGTATCATTTATTTAGCTCATTCATAGTTTATGCGAGACTTATTATTTACACTTCAATTCTTACAATCTTTTAAGTGTGTTAGTCTCTTACATCATATACATTGATCCACTACACCTGGATCAACACCTGCTCTCAATCAAGCTAAATCAGGATTCTAATACCAAGTGTTAAGGAGTATAGGGAGCAATTAGAGCAACAAAGAATAACTGACATAACAACCTTGAGACTTTGACTCACTAATTATTGACATAACAAGTCGAGTAGCTGCATCATTATGTATCCTTGCTCACTTCATGTCCTCATTGAGTTCTCCTTGAATTCTTCACAAGTTAGCAACACTATGGTCTAGTTGAGTCCCATATTCTTGAGTCAATAAAGTTGGATAGAAGACCATCCAGCATCAAATAGAAACTGACAGGCTGGGTAATTACTTTATTTAGAATATTAAAAAGATGATGGTTGAAAAGGTTCTTTAGGATGTAACAATATACTGTTTGAAATTTCAATCATGTCTTAGTCTTAATATGTGTGTAAGTTGTAGAAGGTAAAAAGTAAAAGAAAAATAGAAATTAACATATACAATGTATTTTGATGTTCAAATTATTTTAATGTTGCTAAAATATAAGTTTACATTTTTGTAGCCATATGTTCAAACACGAAAAATAAAAATACAAGCTTGAGACACAAGTTACATAATTGGACAGGTTAAGCAGTCGGATAAGAAGAATCCATGGCAATACCACAC
>Ga0099826_10004083_pt1 | contig 10138 bp, 6 predicted proteins | sample Mtrugardesep15_FD_76830 | JGI IMG/M metagenome (GOLD analysis project Ga0099826, IMG submission 76830) | Root nodule microbial communities of legume samples collected from California, USA - M. trunc garden sep15 | ecosystem: Host-associated > Plants > Roots > Nodule | place: USA: California...
ACAAGAATGGAAGTGCATGAAACAAATCCTATAGAATGTACCTCTATCTCCACGGGAACCTAAGTTTATGCAACCAGATTCATTATTCCCGGCACCAGAAGATCCTGCTCCTGCATTTGATGAAGAAAGCAAATTTCACCTTTCAGTAAAGGAATTATATTGAAGTAGAAGTATGATATAACCTACACATTTACAGTCTTTTAGTCCTAGTTAATAGAAGTTATCTTACCTGAAGCTGACAAATATACAAGGAGAATACCATCCAAAGGAAGCTCCTCACAAATTGTGGCAAGAACCTACCCATTAAAATGAAAAACAATATTATACTCAAATAATTTGCGATCCAGAAAAAAGAATGGAAGAAATAGTCACGCTGATATCTAAACCCCTTTCTTCTAGTTGAAAGGAGCAGGAATGATCAATAACACTGCATATTAAACAGAATAAATGGCCGGATCCAAATTTTCTTAACACCTTCGTCCCTCATGATATTTTTTGGGAGGATTTGAGGAGAATAAAAATGTATATCCATGCTTTAAAACATGAAAGCATGCGCATGAATTCTCATTAAGGGATAGGATGTAAAAAACAGTAATGAAGGCTACACAACTCCCTACATTATATCTTAGAGGTGGTCAACTATATATTGATAAAAATCTAGATTAAATAGCTTCAACTTCAAGCCATTGTTCATTTCTATAAAGACATTAAAAAAAATAGTTTATAACTAGAATATCAAGCTAAAACCCTCGTTCTAAATATCAGCCAAGACATAAAAAAAAAATGAAAAATTAGTTTATAACTAGAATATCAAGCTAAAACCCTCGTTCTAAATATCAGCCTCATGAGGAGGGGATCATTGTCCAAACTCCATACTTTTGTCATGAAGTTGATATGGCATTGTGGTACACTTCACTGATCAGAAAATCAAGTGTATGTTTGGACGGGGGGTTTTGGAGGGCTAAGTCAATATTTTGATATATATTTGATATTTTTAAAAAATTAAAGAACCTCCTGATTAATGATTATAAATAGTTCAATCACACTTATTTGATTTTAAAAAGCATTTTATAGTGTCCGTAAAATAAAAAGGAAAGGTAAGCCCTCCCCTCCCCTCAATCCAAACATACCCTAAGAGAAAATGCGAGGGAAGACCAATTTGGCCTTGTTAAGCATTAAGAATTAAGATTATTACAATCATTAGGAATGTTATTATGAGTGTTATTGACTTATGCTTGCACTACTGGTACTTTACCTAGATTGCTTGCTGGTATAATAGGCTATAACCTCAATGGTGTGCATTTGAGGGATATATATAACAATTATTTAGAGTCTCTTTAATGAAATATTCTCTCTTTTTCTTTGAGATCAAATAGCTGAACCTCAGTCATCGAATGGAACCAGAAGCCCAATTTGATCCAAGAACTACTGGGTTATGGGTCCACAGAAAAGCAAATAAAGAATAACATATTTTCATACTTACAGCTATGAAATGCGTCAGTGAAGGACGGTATAATATAGCTTTCCGTGGGTTTGCCGGTAATGTAGGATCAGCAATATCTTGTATGTAACTGATGCGACCAGTCCCAGTTGCCCCATTCTGACTAAGTTTTGAACCACCAGACTGGTAAAATGAGCCACTAGGTTCCCACTCTAAACATTGAAGCATCCTAAAAGTGTCAATAGTGAACTCTGAAAACTTAACCTGTTCAGTAATCATCGCAATCACAATTAAAACAGTATTAATGAAAGTCCATAACATGTTACAGACGGTAAAAAACCTACCTTATAGATTGTGGAGTACTTGGGTAAACAGTTTAATTAACCTTGACTGTTTATTGTATAAGTGCTCATATGTAAATTATGGACATGTTTAGATAAACAGCTTAATTTGCAGCTTATAGCATAAACACTTATCATATAAGCTCATACGAATAAGAAAATATTTCTATTAACAAGATAAAATAAAGTCAAAACAAGCTATAAGCTGTTTTCATGCTATCTTGGATAACTTATAGAAATAAAGCTGAAAACGGCTTATGAACTTATCATGGGTTGTTTTCTTAAGTTCTCCCAAACAGTCTCACAAGTGCTTATGTCAGTAGATAAGCTAAAACAAATCAATCCAAACAGACCTTATTTCTAGAATCAAAGAGGAAATCCCACATGAACTCTGTATAAACTATTTCTACAAGCTAGTCAGGGGAGCATGAAAACAATTTATAAACATGTCATAAGGTTTTTTCCATAAGCTCTTCCAAATACTTACTCAAATACTTATATAATAAGATAATCTCGTGTAAGCTCTCATAAAACACCCCATTTATCATTTTCAAACAAATGATGTGGTAATGTATCATTGTCTACCTCATTATAATGGAAGCTACTCAACACAGCATCTCTTAATTTCAAATTCCGCTTCGCGATAGAAACAGGAACACGCGGTAAAGTATCAGGATGAGAATCCAAGACCAAACTATACCTCACCGGCCTAACATTCATAAACCCCGTATCAACTTTCAAAAACCTCCCAATTTCCACCACAACAACCTTCCACTCCTTAAAATCACTATCCACAAACACTCTCTTACACTCATCAACCAACACTTTCAGCTGATTAACCAATTGTTGTAACATTTCCCTCCGATTCAAAAGCAAACACACCGTCAAAAACCTCGCCAAAAACCTCAACTGCTTATTCGCAATATTAACATCGGAAAACAATCCCTCTCTGAAATAATCGCGCGTGAATATGGCTTCATAGAAAATATAAGATTCTGATAAATAATTGTAATCAGAAGTTTTCATATATTGTCCAAAATATAATTGACCGATCCGCGACGCAATTTCTCCAATTTCCCATCTTTTCAACCCTGCTTCGATTAATTTCTGGCGATTTTCTTGTTGGAATTTCCATAATTGTGTGTAGACTTTGAAAACCTTGCAGAAATAAGTATCATGCCTGTAATAATTTTAAAAAAAATGAGAATGCAATTAGGATTAGGGTTTTGAAATGAGGAATTAGGGTTAGGGTTTTGTAATGTAAGAACCTGGAGCGTTGGTAATAAGGTAAGTCTCTGATTTTGGAGAATTTTTTGTCAGCTTTGTCGACGAGAGTCCAGAAAACTTCGCTAACTGGGATGTTGCTGTTCAGCTGTTGTTGTTGTTGCTGCGCCATTTTCGTCTTCAACCTTGCGAACGAGCTCCGAGAGAGAATGTTCCTTTACGACGTCGTTTTTGTCGCGGTCATCGTTCATGAATGATGTATGCGCCGGTAGAGGATAATTTCATTTTGCCAAAAATTACTTTAATTAATTTGTATAAAGCAAAAATGTAGTGATTTTTGACCAAAAACAAATGTTGTGATTTGGTGCATGTAATTGTTTATTGAAATATTGGTGCATGTGAATATTGTTCTCTATTTATTTATTTTTTTGACAAGCTAAAATTGAATAGGGCAAAACAAAAAATAAAGGAAAAAAAAACATTTCAGTTTTATTTAAAAGAATGAAACTGAAGAAAAAAAGCAGGAAAAAGTAAAAGGATTCAAATATGTTGCTTACATTGTTTATAGAATATCGATGAGTAGAATATCTTATCACATGGAAAAGTTACCAACAATTTAGTGAAATTTTATAGGCAAATTAGTTTCTATTGCAGTAGTAGTAGCCCTTGATAATTTTTGAAGACCAATGTATCTGTTCACTTATACCTAAATGAATGAGCATTGTCTGCAACTTGGTTATTTGAGCATTTCGACCACAATATTGTTTCAGTTCAAGCAGTTGAACCATGACGGAAGATCACAATCGTTAGATGTCAAATTTTGTTTTCAAAACATTAGTTTAGATCAAAACCATCTGAATTTAAGAGCATTTGATCCTCGTTCTATTTCGTTCTTGGAAGATTGTATAGGAAGATCACTTCTGTTATTTATTTATTACCTTTTGTTCTTTACAAGAAAAAATTATGTATGAGTATTACATAAACATGGAAAGAAAGTGGAATTTTCATACAAATAATGGAAAAAGGTTTTAATCTACGAATGTGAAACAAAGTGAAGATACATATGGCTGTATACAATTTTCAAAAAAGGTTTGAGGTGTGACAATTACTAAACTAAGTCAGAAATTAAAGAACGTATACTTCAAAACAGAGATAGGGCAACATATTACAGTAAAATAAGAGCAATTCTTTTTGACATATTACATCACATACATACCGATTGGTGACAGTATATAGGAAATATTCCAATTTCACAGTCGATTTGTCTGCTATCACAGCTAATAATTATTTTATTATTAAAAAGCAAAAACTGATTTCCACCTCATGAATTGAATTAACAATTTGTCAGGAGGAAAGAAAAACAAACATTCAATCCAATACATCTGCAACGCAAAGCTGAACCATATTCATGGTTCGTTTGTGGACTGCCATGGTTGGTACCTGGTCCAGTTTCTCTGCCCTGGATTGAGAGCATGTCCCTTGGAATGATAGATAAACTCTTCACCATGTCCAGACAGATTTTCTTTATGATCCAGACCGTACCTTTTTGGCTTCAATAAAAGAAGCTGCAACAAATTCATTGCAAATATTATGTTGGGAGATTTACATTTTCTTAGCATACAGTTTTTGCTTGGGAAAGAATTAGGAGACAAGCGAATTTACCTCATCCCCGGTGTGATCAGTTATGAAGTGGAGCCAGCCATGCCATTCAGCAGGAACCTGAGAAGCATTATATCTAGACTTCTCTGCATATTCAACCCACCTGTGTCTTCCTGCCAAATATTAACAATGATGTGTCATTTGTTATTACATCTTTTTTTTTTTTCAACAAGTCATTTGTTATTACATCTAGAGTTTTAAATAGTGTCCAACCAAAGTTAGAGTCTTGACAAAATATTAGAATATGGAAGATTTGACTCCTCTAAAGTGAATCACACTTTCAGACAGAAAAGTGAAGTGTTATTGCCATTGATTGGGAAATCAGTGGGGAATGCACAAAAATGTAGAGTAAGAACGATGTTTCACTACTCTCCAACTACCTCACCTAGGAAATGCACAAAAATTTCAATGATTTTGTTTGTGTCCAACATATGTTTGCAGAAGAGTCCTCCATTGCCTCCCAGGGTGGCGCTCTTTAGTGTCATGGTCATGGAGAAGTTTAGGTTTGGTAACTCAGCCTCCCTCAACTGTAGTTATTTTTACGATATTTTGGAGACATCCTACATGGTGCTCAATGTTTAGGCTCTGATTTCAGTCTTCATATCTCTAATGGCCCTCAGACATGAAGCTTGGGTAGAAACTCTTACTCTTCTTCCCTCTGTATAACTGGCTGTTCGTTGGGTTTGAAAAAAAGTTTTAGGCTTGAGATGCTTGCACCACTCATCAGACCCCACAAACAGCTTTGCGTATAAAGTTTCAATAGCTCTCTCTGTTTTAAAAGATTGCCCCATCCTTTCGCTGTGTGTTGCACACACAATTGTCCCAAATGGAATGCAATTATCTTATAGAGATGTTCGGCTATACACTTGAGCTAATTGCACAGATAGAGAGATAGAGAGCAAGTGTTTGCATCTATCTTTCTTGACCAGATTGTTAATATTGTGATATTGATTGCTTACTTGTAAGGTTATGTAGTAACTCTAATAATTGCATTAGACATTTCCTCAGTAGTATTCTACTCCATACAGAAACTCATGAGATAGTATTATAAAAGCCACAACATTACACCATATCTCATTCTTATTTCATTTTATTTTTTGAAACTGTCAATGCTAGTATTGTTAGTTTTTATGCTGAGGGTGGGGATCGAACCATTGACCTCCTTATCACTCCACTCCTTAACTCTTCCACCTCATCCACCATGTCATCCCCCCCTCTATATCTTATTATGATGGGAACCTGTTTGTTAACATGAAAATAGGGATAATTCCCTCCATTACAGAACTAGAACACTGTAGAACTTTGAGGGTCTACAGACCACCCAATTACCTAAATGCCGTAATTCTCTCAAATAATAAGCTGATTCTCTATGATCACTCTTATGTATACACATCGCAGAACATAACTAACTAACTAACTAAAAGGTTGTACCTATCATGTTTATTATGTCATTATGAGATAACGAGATAGCAACATGTAATAACCAGAATGCTTGATGCTAGCGATTGCAGCGCAAGTGATCATAACTGGTCTTGGCTCAATGGATTGGTTTTCATTCATTTTGGCCATATCCATTTATCAGAATAAACCACATACACATAGAGATATAGGCAGAGAGAGTGGGGCACTAACCATACTGTGTGTTTTCAGTTTTCTCGTAGTACTTGTTACCATATTTATCAACACCAACAAGGGTTGCCCCGATATTGTGGATCTTGGTTTGCCTGCATAAATTCAGAAAGCAATTAGAGTGGAAGAGGAAAAACACCTGTAACACAAGGGAATTCAAATCTCAAGGTAAAATGCAAATAAACAGCAGAGATATTATCAAAAGCTAAACCTTTCACCAAATTTACAGAAACAAATCTAAGGGCATGTTTGGATTGGCTTATTTGAGTTCATCTACTGACATGAGCACTTGCGAGACTGTTTGGGAGAACTTATAAAAACAACTTATAACATGTTCAAAAACTGTTTTCAGTTTATCTTCAATTCCTCGTAAGCTCTCCAAAATAGCTTATGAAAATTGATTATGTCTTATGCGAATTTTTTTTACTTTAATTTATCTTTTGTTATAAAAATAGCTAAGACATAAGCCTCAAGTTAAGTTGTTAATCCAAACAGGACCTAAATCTAATTGCAATGAGACACATAAGTTCATTCAACACAACCTAAGGTATGGTTGGATGGAAGATTTAAGGGGGGGACGAAAGGACGAATAAGATTTTCATTTCAAATGAATATTCACAAATTTCTTAATTTTTAAAAAGACTCTCCTATCATGAAACTCAATATCCTATCCCATATTCATTATATTGAATATCACAGAACTTTATTCCAAAATGAAAATGTTACCCTCCCATTCCTATACTTCAAAAACCCTCTATCAAAACAGAGAAGAATTGTCTTCATTCGTAACAACTTGCAATCAAATTATTAAAACACCTAAAAGCTATGTTCAAACCCGAGCTTAGGCACGCAGTAGCGTTAAAACTTTAAGCGAGAGTTTTCCGCCCATTTGGGTCCTACAAAGCACGAGGGATTAGTCACCACAGATGTAATGTGGAGGGAACCCAATTTACATACAAAAACAACACCAAAAAGCTCTTAATCTTTTAGGGAAATTATGAAGCAACAAAACGTAACACATTATCGTCATTATCAAGTTTGTATTTGAATACAAACACACACTCAGCAAAAAAAAGTCAAATGTAAAATCAAAAAGAAAAAGAAAAATTGACTTACAATAGGTTTCCATCCGGAAGGCATCTCCTGAAAATTCAAAACGAATATGAAAAACAATATCAGCACATCGAATCAACGAACTGTCAATGCTTAATCACATCTAACATTTATTCAAATAATGCACAGCAAAATCACATTAATTAACCTAAAAAATGAAATCAAATTGGAGTTTGATTTCAACTATACGGAATTCCACTTTCCAGATAAATAAGAAGAATATAATAATAGTGGAGTGGAATAAGCGCATGTTTTTAGCTGAAAAATCATTATTATGGATTAATAATCCCTAAAACTAAAGATGCTACACGATTTGTGAAATTGAATAATGATTGAAAAGGAGAAATGGAAAGGGAAAAGGGAACAAACAGGTATCCTTCATCTTTGAGGTGTCTGAAGAAGCCGCCGAGACCTTTCTCCTTCACTGAGTTTAGGATGCTCTTCACCACCGATGACGCCATGATCGATCGATCCACCACCACGTTCTCTTCCCTTCTCTATGTATGTAAGGCCGTTTGGTTTGGTATAATGTGACACCTCGAGACAGATAAAAAAAAAATAGGCTAGTTAACCCCCTAATTTTCCAAAATGCGATTTTGATCTCTAAGAAAAAAAACTATAAAATTATTCCTTAAGTCGCAACTGTAGCAGTTTTAGAGGCAAAAAAAATAAAAAAGTAACACGTGGCACCTAACTTATGGTGTCACGTCAGCGTAAACAAATCAAAATTGGCTTTGAGGGCCAACTGTCACAGGTGCAAAACTTAGAAGACGATTTTGTAGTTTTTTTTCTTAGGGGGTCAAAATCACAACATTAGAAAAGTTAGGAGGCTAAAACTGTTATTAAGCCAAAAAAATAATTATAATCTTTTTTAAGGAAAAAAAATGAAAAATTATACTCGGTGTCTTAACTTAAATTAATGATTTCGTCATTTATCGTTTTTTATATAATTTTTGTCTTTTTAATCCATTTACATATGAACTTTCAAACATTAAATCTAAATTTCATATGAAAATAAAAATAAAGTATCATAAATTTAAACACTACTCATCAACTTTTCATTTGAAGTTGTTTTTTTAAGTAGTAACAAACAAATAGAATACCAATAAAAGTGATAATTTTTATATAAAAAAAAAACTACTTTTTTTTTATAAAAAAAAACTATAACAAGCTCTAAAATACAACGTGTCAAAGAGGTATAGACACTTCTTACATTATGAACTAACAATTAATCAAAGTAAAAGTATAATCTACCTAAACTCTGGTCAAAGGATCAGAAAGACCTTTATTAATGTGAAAGTTTGCAATTTTGTTGGCTTCATGGAAAATATAGACAATTGAAATTTTCCAATTTGAAAATTAGAGAAGTGGATAATAACCTAAAGGAGAAGTTGAATAAAAGGATTATGAGTCCTTCTTGAATGCACCGTATCATGTGCCACCTTTGAATCCATCTAAAAAATAACCCAAGAAAATGATAATTCTTAAGTGAGTTTTATCCATAAACGAAGTGTCTAAAGTTTTGTTTGAACTCCATTACAAGATCCAACCTTGGAATAGAAAACGTTCGGTTGATTGACCCTTTAAATTTCTAGCAAGATCACCACAAGTTGAGTTGTCAATGTGCCCAATGTGAGGGTTATCAACATTGATTTTGACACAAGCGAAAATGAGTTTACTCCAAGAAATAAAATAAGAGTTTACTTACTATGTGCTACTAAGCTTAGTTGTTGAGTTGATGAATAATAAATTGGACATTACTTGATTATGTTAAATACTGGTTATCTTTTAAAAAAATACTTGCATCTTTGAATATGTAATGTTAATGTTCAAATTATTGATTGAATTTATAATAGATTGAAGTTGTTGTTTTTTGTTGAGGAAAATATGCTTATGACATTTCATTAGCAATCAAGTTGTTAATATATGTCGAAATTTCATAAAAGATACAATATTGTTTGCTACCATCCATAATGACATCAAATTTGATGATATGTCCCTTACCTCAATTGAAATAGTCAATTACTGATTTCGATTCCACCTCAAAATCAACGTTTGATAGATACAAGTCTTGAATCCACCAAATAACATGGTAAAACTCCAAAGTCTCTTCTACATCAACCGAACACAATAAGATAAACCTCATAGTTTTTGAAAGTACACAACAATTTTCTTCATCTCGAATGCACATACCTATGTCTACTTTATTTATGAAACTCGAAAATGAAGTTGGTCTTACAATCAATAATATTACTTCAACCTTTATATATTATTATTATTTTAAAATAAAATAAGAATTATGCTCTCCACCCTGCAAAAATTGCTCGCGCCCTGCAACCATGGCGATACCCCTGCGCTAGTTAACCGGCGCAAGTGCAAAATACTGCGCTAGTTAATGCACGCTGCGCCACTTAACTAGCGCATGTGTAAAACACTGCGCGCGTTAATTGGCACTGCGCACGTTAACTGGCGCAGCCTTTTAGCACATGCGCCAGTTAAGTGACGCACAGTCTGTGCTTGCGGCACAATCTTGTGCTAACCTCTATTTTCCCTGATTTTTCAATCCTTCTTTCATACATTCATTCAATCAATCATTTTTCATTATTTATTCTGTTGGAACAAAGGGTGTTTCACAATTATACCACTTAAGTTTTGATGATAACAAGGTATTAAAAATTATCAATTGGATATGCTAAATATTTATTCAAGTGTACAGGACCATTATCAAAGA
>Ga0099826_10004084_pt1 | contig 10137 bp, 6 predicted proteins | sample Mtrugardesep15_FD_76830 | JGI IMG/M metagenome (GOLD analysis project Ga0099826, IMG submission 76830) | Root nodule microbial communities of legume samples collected from California, USA - M. trunc garden sep15 | ecosystem: Host-associated > Plants > Roots > Nodule | place: USA: California...
AAGTTAAATAATACTAGAGTTAGTTGCCAAAAATGATAAAATATAGCGTAAAAGAAAGGTAAAAGAAAAAATACAGTAAATTTGAATGGGGACACCGTAAAGAAAAATCCAAAATTTGGTAACTCATGATCATAAATATTTTTGGTTCGTTAAGTTTTCTAATCAAATTTGGTTCATCAAATTAATTACAAAGCAAAAAAAGGAGAATTAATAAAGGGCAATAAAGAAAAATAATACGTTGTATAATTAAAATATAAAATTTAATGTAGAATTGATTCTAGGAAAGCCAAAAGCTAAGAATTGTAGCTTTAAAGAGAATTGTTTTTGGAGCATAGAAACAATTCTAAAAAGTCAGACCAAATAAAAATGAAAACTCAATTTTCACTTTTAAGGTTTGTAGAATTGTGTTGCTGAAAAGCCAAAACAAATAGACACAAAATCTATCTTGCATATTAAACATGTTAGAGGACAAAGATTGATAATACTCAAACTTGTTTAAAAGACGATAACCAAATGAATTGAATTATGGAGTATTTCAAGCTTAACTTACTTATTCACAAAGAAGAGTCATATTTAGTCCACAGTTCAAGTTATCTAATTCATAAACTAAATTCAACAAATTACTCATAAAAGTATTCTTGAATCGATTCTGTATGTTGCCGACCTCAATACCACCATGTGTTACTGAGACACGCAAAAGGGTGTTTATGGATTTTTAACTAAAGGGGTGTTTATGGATGGTGACTCATAAAATTGTTCAAGAAATTAAATTTGGGGTTGATTTTTTTGTGATATTTAGAGTAGTGTATAAATAAAATATCTTTTTTTTTGAACAATTGTATATAAATATTTAAAAATATCTTTTTTTTGGAACAGTTGTATATAAATATTTAATTTTCTCAATTTACCAAATTGTGAGTTATATGTGAAATTAACGTTCAAATTAATAATATCGACATTGTTAACTGAATTAAGTTATACAAATGTAATAAATCTTTAATTTATGTCAAATAAAGTCAACTATCAATCAATCAACTACGTGACAAATAGTAAATCTATTTTTTTTTTCTTCTTCATAATTCAAACCAATAGATCTCTTTATACTTAAGGGACCATTTATTAAACAAATATTTTACTTCAATTTTAGCCAAAAACAACAACAAAATGTTTGTTTCCTTTGTTGAAAAAAATTGAATTGTTTATTTGTTCATGGTATTTAATCAAGACTTTTTGTCATTTAAAAAAAGTTGATATTCAATCAAAGACTATTTATCACTTAAAAAAAGTCTTATGGTATTCAAAATTATTCAAATTTCGAAGGTTGTTTGATAAATTGAATTTTAATACATTTTGTCGCAATTTTTAGTAAAATTTTAACATGAAAAAGTGTGAAATTCTAACATGAAAAAATAAAAAAAATTAGGATTGTTTTTTCTTCAAAGATTTTACTATCTCTCCCCCCTCTTCTCTCTCTCCCGCTCCCTTCTCTTCTTCTTCTCTCTCTCCACATGTTAGAGATTGGATTCTATTTAGTGAAATTATGGCCATGGAAAAATATAAACATAAAAGAATTAAATGCACAAATCAAGAGGGATAAAGTGTTTAACGATATAGATGTTCACACTCGAAAAAATCAGAGAGGTTCTCCTCAAAAAAGATCTATTATCAATGTTTTCTTTTAAATGTTTTTTTTTAATGAACAAATGTCATTTGTTAGTCCATTTTCTTTTATAATTTCCACAATTCAAGCCAATAAATTGTATACATAGGGACACCATTTATTACTTCATTTTTAGTCAAAACAAATACTAATAGTTTATTGAAGTAATTAATCTCAAATTGTTAATGTGCTTTCACACCAATTGTTCGAAAGAATTAAGTTTAATCTCACATTGTTAATGATTTCCTATAACACCAATTGTTCGAAAGAACTAAGTTTAATTTCTAACCGAAATGATTTTTGGTAGAGTTTTACTTAATTTTTCATCGAATTTGAGTGATTAAAGTCTCTTTTTAAGAATCTGAGATTAAAAAAAAAATGTTTACTTATAAACTAAGATATATTTTTTTCCAAAAGTATTATTAACAAATAAAGACAATGACATTAAAACCTCATAAATAAAATAAATGAAAGGAATGAAAAATTAACAAGTTTTGCTAATATTCTTTTTGAAGCATTAATATCAAAATTTAAACACCACTACTTTTAGAACCAAACCAAGAGCGATAAAAGAAAAAGTTTTTTTATCTTTCATCATAGATCTCATCAACAAATCCACGTGTCAAAATCTCAACCCTTGGACCACATCCTTAATAAAACCAAACTGTTCATATAATGTTTTTTTGTTTGTTATGTTCCATGAATGACCCTTCACCAGCTCAACAACGATGCTGGTGATGAAAAGCAAAACCCATTGAATTTCTGAATACCCTTTTGAAAAAAGTTTCGATTTTTGTGATTTAGAACAAGAATCACGAACTGGGTTGTGACGAAATATTGAGGAAAAATGGGTGCTTGTGCTTCTAAACCTAAAGTAAATGATGATGGTGTTAAAATGAAGAAGATGAATTGTCATAATCATAGGAGAAAAAGAAGAAGAATTCTTAGAAGAAGAGTTTCTTCTCATAAGATTGAATCTAATCTTGGTCACTCTAATTCTGCTTTACAAGCTTCTAATCGTGCTTCAGGTAGTTAATTACTTCAATTTTTAACTTTTTTTAATGTTTGATCTAATTTTTTGAATTATTGTAGAATATTGATGACTAATGAGAGATGCTGTATTTGATTTGGTTGTAAAAATTTTTTTAGTTGAAATTTATGATTTTTGAAGAAAATGATGATTTCATGTGTATTTGATTGATTCAAGGTTGATGTCTCTTAATGAGCGCTGTAGTATTTGATTTGGTTGCAATTTGTATTTTCTGAATTGAAATTTATGGTTTTGGAAGAAAATGATAATTTAATGTGAATTTGATTGATTTGAGATTGAAGTGAAACTAATTTTCTGTTTTTTCAGATGCTGCTTGGTTTGATTCTACTTCAGCTTTGGATTCTGAATGTGATGATGAGTTTTATAGTGTTTATGATGGTAAGTAGTTTTTTTTTTTTATGAAATGTATTTATTTGAGCGTTATGTGATGTATTTATTTAATTTTATCACATGCATTATTGAATATTGTGTATTTTCTTATTTATTTTTTTATGAAATATATTTATTTGAGCATCATGATATGAGTTTACTGGAGATTTATGTTATGAGTTTATAGTTTAGTTCACGTCATGATCCTTGATATTGCGGAGAATCACAGTTAGATACTGTTGATCTGGCCTCAATTCCAGAGAATTGCGATCATATACGGCAGATGTGGGCTTCAACTGCTGAGGCGCGCAGAGGCATCAAAACCTTGCCGTAAACCTCTTTTTAGAAACCCTAATTTTTATGTTAATGTTTGATCGATGGTGTTTTTGAATGGTTGTGAAATCGGGTCATGACAAGTTGATTCATCTCCTAAAGGAGTTGGTTTTGTGTCTGTTTATCATCAACAATAGGAACTAAGATTGCAGACTTATAATTAGTCGAAGCAAGTTTTCTTTGAAAATTACTTGTGCATGTTTGAACTGATTGTGCATTTGGTGGAATCACGGTGAGCCACTGTGATTTTGTTAAAAGCTACACTTTGGAGCTTCAACAAAATCATGGTACCACTACGTTTTCGCCACTCAGGTCAAATGCAAAAAGATATTTTTCTGCATTGAAATCAGATAGTTCATGAGTTGAGTTCACTATGTTTTTAACAGGAGAAATTTCTGCAAGTCATGCTGATGAGAATGGAGAGGAAAGAATACTAACCCCTGATCATTGTGGGATTCTGCCAAACAATTGTTTGCCTTGCCTTTCTTCTTCTAATCCCCCTGTTGTCGAGAAGAAACGGCCATCGAGTCCTGACACACCAAGTTCAAGGAGAAAGTCGCTTTCTAAACTGTCTTTCAAGTGGAGGGAAGGGCCTTCTGACATGGCATCACGTGAGTGCTCTCGATATTTTTTCGCCTTCAAGCTTTTATGTATGCTTAATTATTTTTTATTTTCCGGTTTTATGGAAGTCGAAAACAATGATACTGTGTTGGCTTGTTATTGGCCTACCTTTACTTCTCAAGCTAGCGAACACCAAAGTAACGCTCTTCATGTTTAGCTTGTTGTATCATTAACTTCACAGTTTTTAGATGTTTGGTACCAGTTTTTTTGTGGTTTTTCTTGTTACTAACCATTGGCTTGTCTTTTGTTTCAGTTTCCCCCAGGGCATTCAAACAAAAACTAGTAGCAGGTTCGTCTATTCCGTTTTGTTCGATAGAGAAACAAACCCCTGGTTCTTGGTCACCACTTGAGCCAAGTTCCTTCAGAGTCAGAGGAAAAAATTATTTGAGGTATGCACCAAATGCTGGTTCTGAACTAATCTTTCTTTCGGCGATCATACCTGCTGTTAGCAATGTTTTAAAAACCGAGCCAGCCGATTGAATTGGGAACTGACCAGTTCGCTGGTTGGTTTGATCCCTGTTGTATTGCAATTTGGTCGAATTGAGGCTGAACTAAGTTGACCGCGGTTGGTACAACGATTCAACCGGTTTTCATTATTTATTTGTCATTCAGATTTTAAAGCATTGGTTGTTAGGGCGGTGACTCTCCCTCTGTAGAGGTCATTATCATTAAATTATCAAACATGGCTCCATTTTTTGTAGTTATATAATTTATTGTTGCATTTTTTGTAGTTATGTAATTTATTGTTGCATGGTTTTCAGGGATAAGAAGAAAGAATTTGCTCCAAGCGGTGCTGCTTTCTATCCCCTCGGTGCTGACCTCTTTTTGTCTCCGCGAAAAGTTGACCATATTGCTCGTTATGTACAAATTCCTGCAATAAATGTACCAGGGGATGTCCCTTCTATTCTTGTTGTAAATATTCAGGTAATTGCATATTTCCTTGTTCTGATGAAATTTGAACTTGAAATTTAGTAACGATCTTGTATCTTATGCGCTGAAAACTGTAAAGGTGGAATACAGATCCATCACAAATTTGGACTTTTTTCATGAAGATCTTAATGTATTTGTGTTCTTTGAAATGCAGATACCGTTATATACTGCCTCAATCTTCCAAAGTGAAAATGATGGCGAAGGAATGAATGTGGTTTTGTACTTCAAATTATCCGAAAAATATTCTAAAGATCTTTCCGAACAATTTCGAGAAAATATCACTGTAAGTTATTGAAATATGCTCTTACACCTTTTTTACTCGATTTTTCTGCTTCTTGTTCCTGAAGATTTTGCCTCTATAACTGTATGATTAATTTGTTCTTTTGTTTCTTGACAGAAAATGATAAACGATGAAGTGGAGAGAGTTAAAGGCTTCCCTATGGATTCGATCGCACCCTTTAGAGATAGATTAAAAATTTTAGGTAGAGTGGTGAATGTGGACAATCTTAATTTAAGCGCAACGGAAAAGAAGTTGATGAATGCTTACAATGAAAAACCTGTTCTCTCACGTCCTCAGCATGAGTTTTACTTGGTAAATACACTAACATATACTAGTTTCATTGAATTATTATCGAAACCATATCAATATATCTATTTCACTTTTTATTTATGCTGCTGTGACCATTTTAAGAATCTTGTCTGGATATTGGTTCACTCACTCATTTTCGTATGCAAATTTGTTTACATCGTGTCGTTTGCGGTGCACTTGTTTTTAATTGGTGTATCGGTATGCCATATGCTACTGTCCTTAGACACCGGATAACACTGAAAGTTATACTCATAACATGCGATGAAGCATTGGCTTAGACATTGAACACTACATTGATACATCACTGGCACATCGATACTCTCAATAATTTGAGGAAATGGAGTAATTGAATGTTACCACGTGTGTCGGAATCGGACACCATACACGATTTTAATCTGAAGTTTCGGTGCTATGCATGAAGTATAATACAAGTATACTAAGTTGAACCCTGTTAACAAATTTAATGTCTCCATCTCTAGTGTGCTCGAGTTATCTTGAAAATTTTGTAACTTGTCAAGAAAGCTCTTATTCTGAAGCTCTTTTTCTCACAGGGAGAAAACTATCTTGAGATAGATATAGATGTGCACAGATTTAGCTATATTGCAAGAAAAGGATTTGAAGGCTTCATAGAAAGACTGAAGCTATGTAACCTTGATTTTGGTCTGACAATTCAGGTAATTATCTTATATCATTCGATTTGCAACACGAATTATGAACCATTTATTTGACTTTATCTATTGACATAAGCATTTTCCGAAGTGTCTGAGATAGCTTATGAAAAGAGTTCACAACTTATATGGAGACAATTAACTATACTATCTCTTGGACTACAGAAATAATAACTTGTACATAAGCATTTTTATGATAAGCACTTATTAAACAAGCGCTTAATTAAGCTATTCATTCAAACACACAGTCCTGTTTGATCGAGATGATGAAAACCACTTATGACATATCATAAGTTGTTTTCAATTTATTTTTGTAAGTTTTCTATGATAGCTTATGAAAACGACTTATAATTTATGTGAAAATTAGTTGACTTTATGAGCACATAGTATATGATAAGCGTTTAATTAAGTTGTTTATCCGAACAAGGCCAGCACATTTATGATAAGCACTTATTCATTAAGCTTTTCAGTAAGCTTTCTTGCAAATGACATAATTTCTATGGCCTTTACAGGGAAACAAGCCAGAAGACTTGCCAGAACATTTATTATGTGCAATTCGGTTGAATAAAATTGACCACAGCAGTTTCAACCAGATTGGTCTTTTAAGTTGAAGCTTAAACAAACATAGAAGAGCTTTAAGCTTAATGTAATATCATAATTACATTATAAGGATGTTAATCATAGAATATTTTGATATGAGATTCTATGGCTAACTGCCATGTATGTATCTTTGAATTTTCTTGATTCATTGATGTAAAAGTTGTAGAATGTATAGTGATGAGAATGATAAATAATTAAATTGAAAAAGATATTAAATTACTCAACAATCTCATTTTATTACTCAATAATTATGTGTGACAAGCAAACTTTGCAGTTTAAAAATAAAAATTAAATAAATTTAAATATAGTGATAAACTTTACAGTTGACTGAGTCACAAAAAATGCACTAAAGTAAACTACTAAGTTGCAAATCTTGTAAGTCTACAAGTCATAGTTTAATTAGCAAAAATACTGAAATTGATAGGCCAGGCGTCGTGACCAGGGGTTCGAACCCGGAATCCTACACTTGTGTGCGCGAGTTTTAATGATTATTTGTTATTTCATCTATCTATAAAAATAAAATAAAAATAAAAAGTTACAAATCTAGTGATAATTTTCACAATACCTTTCACTCTTTTTTCCATTCATTCTTTAATCTTTTATCCTCAATAACTTGAGGGTGTAATCATTCATTAAGAGTTTGAATTGAATATGGTTGGTATATTTCTTGGGTCAACCAACTCAATTGAATTTGAATGGATTTACATCCAAGTTGAATTAATTTTTATTTAAAATTTAAAATACAGTAATAAGACATAAAGACAAAAACTTTTAATAGAAACAATTAAATAGTACTATATTTAATCTTTTTATAACATTTTTGTGCTCAAAGAACTAATTTGACCTATATTAGGTTTTCATTTTTCTGAGTTTAATCTGACATATACTTGGTCGTTGGATTCAACGATCGAGTATCTCCTATCAATTAAATAGATCCAACGACCAACTTTCGACTGCAAATGGAGGAGACTACAGGAGGATTCATAACTCATATTTTTCCACTTGGTTCAAATTGACTATAAAAATCAAAGGTTGGGACTTTCCCCATCCCCTAAATGACTTTGGATTCACACATTGAAACAAACAAAAAAGAAGGTATGTTTTATGAATTTTTGAAATATTCTTTTTTCCTATTATTTTCCTATAATTATAATTTTTTGTACCCCTTATATTTTTGAAATATTATTTTTTCCTATTATTTTCTTTGTTACCATTGAACAATGGCTGATAACTCTACATAAAAACATAAGCAGAACAACAACAATAAGACCATGGAAGAACTTAGAATAGAAATGACATATTTGTTCATTAAAAAAGGAACAATGGTTGACATATAAATTGAAATAATGAAGAAATAAGATATTGTTCATTAAAAAAGGAACAATGTTTGACATATTTGCATAACATGAAACACAAGAATAGAAATGACAAAGTACAAATGATCATTATCATTCTCGAATTGTTGGGGAACTCATACATCTCCCAAAAATAGAAGATAGAAAACTTCTATTTACCTTATTTTGATTTTTTGTTGATGAAGGTGGTGAATGTGGTAAAATTTCATTTTCAGGCACCTTTCTTCCAATGTGTGACACATTTTCTTCCTTGATTTGATTCTTCCTTGGTGAAGGATTTCCATTTCCTTTTGGTTCCATGAATGGTACGTCTTGCCATATCCGACCAGACGATCCTTGTCGTCCAAATGAACATGAAGATCTTTGCAATGTGTTCATGATGATGAATTAAATTTTTCCTTGTTCTTTTGATATGTTTGTGTAACACCTTTTCCTTCAACAATTGTTTTCAACTTGATCATATAAGTCTTTTTGATTTGGAGAGAGAAATTAGGTATAGTTCTGGATAACAAATTGTTTTGTTTGGTTTTAAGATTATGATCACCATTCATTTAGCTTGTAGATGCAAATATAGTAAATAGATTTTTAAAATTATGTCTTATCCGTACAATTTGACTGATTATTTTTCTTTTTTGAGGTGAATTTGACTGATTCTTGATAGTTGCAATATCTTGAATGCAAAATGTGGTGTTATACTATAAAAAGACGATGCTATATTTTAGCATATACATAGTATAATAATAGCATAACACAATCATAACCACAGATCTAGACGCATGTAGTTAGGAAATTCAAGCATTCATGAATAAGCGAGTCATGACTGTCTAATTAAGATCTAACTATGAGATTTCAGAGTTTTTTATATGACTTAAATATCGTTTATCTAAATTAAAAATTGAATCATCTGATCTTGAATCTATGGTCTAGATTAAAAATGAATTTTTTTTCTAAATCAATCAATTCGTATTCTAGGACCACTATACATATCTCTGGCTACATTTTTGCCTCAGAGAACAACCAAAGACTAAACCTTAAGGTTGTAAGATTCATTTACATGATTGACTCTTTTGACATATGTTCCTCTATACACACAAGTATGAAATCAAACTTGACCACATGTTTAAGAGATCACACAATAATTAATCATCCGTGTCACGTCATATCAACTATTGAATTTTATTGGTTATAGTAATAAGAAAATATTTTCTTGAATAAAATTCATACCCTCAAAATTACCAAAGATTTTCAGGTTTGTAAATTAGACATTAGGCTATTGAATTTTATTGGTTATAGTAATAAGAAAACAATGTTGCAAAGGTCTCTTGGTAGTGTTGGTCACTAGTCAATTGTTGCTTTCTCCCCAAACTCCCACCAAGTGCTATTTGGGTTCTGTCTCAGTTTGATGGAGGAGTGACAGTGGATCCAGGTCTAATGGAACAAATGCAATGATATTTGAGGTTTAGGAAAAGTTTGTGAAATTAAAGTGTGAGTGATTAGTCACGCATTAACTATGATGAGAATTAAATAAATGATATATAAGAAGTTGATTCATACACAAAATGCTTTAAGATTTTAAATAAATATGTGATGTTAAAGTCTCTTAAGAATCATGATCATTAACTCGTTGTTTCTGCCGATGCGCCCCATATTTTTAGTTAGTCTCATAAAATTATGTTTAGTTAAACCTCTGATTTCTCTTTGGTTCCTTAAGAACCTTCATTATATTTAATTAGTCCAACTAAAAATGCCGGAGAAACAAAGAATTTCATTGTGAAAAAATCAGAGGTGTAATATTTTTTCAGAAAAAAATTATCATAAACCAAAAAGATTGAGTTAGAGATTGAACAAAAGATCAATTTCCATGTCTTAATAAAAATCACACAACTTCAAACAATTAATTATTCATGAATAAAAAAAAAAAAAAAATCCTTATAAAGAGACTAAATATAACAAAAAAAAAA
>Ga0099826_10004085_pt1 | contig 10136 bp, 6 predicted proteins | sample Mtrugardesep15_FD_76830 | JGI IMG/M metagenome (GOLD analysis project Ga0099826, IMG submission 76830) | Root nodule microbial communities of legume samples collected from California, USA - M. trunc garden sep15 | ecosystem: Host-associated > Plants > Roots > Nodule | place: USA: California...
GCCGCCGTTCCGTTTGGTTCTCATGTTTACATCATCGGTGGATCGGTTTTCGATACTCGCTCTTTTCCGATTAATCGTCCTTCGTCTTCTTCGTTGGTGTTTCGTTTCAATTTTCGTGATTTTTCGTGGGAGAACCGTGCTTCCATGATTTCACCTCGTGGAAGTTTCGCTTATGCGGTGATTTCGAATTCCGGTGAGATTGTGGTTGCCGGAGGTGGATCGCGGCATTTGGTATTTGGAGCGGCGGGGTCGAGGATTAGGGCGGTGGAGCGTTACGATGTGGAGGAGGATCGGTGGGAGGAAATGGAGCCGTTGCCGTGTTTTCGTGCGGGGTGTGTTGGGTTTGTGGAGAGGGGAGAGAGGGAGTTTAGGGTGGTTGGTGGTTATAGTGGTTCGATGACGGTTTCGGGGGTGTTTCCGGTGGATGAGTATTGTAGAGATGCGGTGGTGATGGGATTGGAGGATGGTTTATGGCGTGAGGTTGGAGATGTGTGGGGTGATGGAGAGAATGTTAGGGCTGGGAAGATTGTTGTTGGTGATGATGATTGTGGCTCTCCTTTGGTTTTCATGCTTGATGTCAATGAGATTTTCAGGTACTTACTCGTTTTGGATTTGGTTAGTTAATTTGTTGCTATAAGTATTAAGCACTTCTCTGAATCACATGCTTGTTAGATTTTGCTTCAATGTTGCTGATTTGTGTATGAATTTCATACTATTAAGTTTGGTATGTTTAGGCTTTGATTTGTAACAATTCAGGGTGAAATCAAGATATATTTTGAATTCTTTGTTGTCTTTTGACACTTATAGCATTTGGACATGCGTTGGAATTTCTTAGACCGACATTTCCCATTCAACTTGTTCATTGCTTTGTTCCAATAATCAGGCATGAAGACAAATGGTTATTTCTTAGATGACATGTGTTTAGTGATCAATGTCATCTCTTGACTGGAAGTGTGATCAATGCCATACTATTAAGTGGTTGGGCGGGATTGGGTTGTAGAGATTTAGGCTTTGATTCGGATATTACAAAAGAATGTTAGAAGATGTGGGACTGCTTACATCATGTTAATACTTATATTCTAAGCTCTGTAACTAATTGTGGCAATGTGCATAAATTATTAGGATAAAAAAGTGCATCATGCAGGTGTAGTGCTTCATGTGTCTGTCATTCACAATATTTATTTGTTCATTTTGTTCGGTGACAATGTGTATACTTAAATTAATACTGTAGTATGAAGCATAAATGTCGAGAATAAATATTCAGATGTTTGTGATATTGAAATAATGTGATGCCTTGAAGTCTGGAATGGCTTGAACATGAAGCACACGAGACTCTCAATTATGGAGAGCAGGTGCTGGCATATAGAATAATAGAAATTTAAGACAAATGCATGTAATCACATTTATTACTGTGGTATGTGTGAAGTATTGTGTTTCATTGAACTTGAACATTTCTTCCTTCTGTGGATCTTGATCAATGTATAGATGTGACAAGCATAACCAAAGCTATGCTTTACTGGTCCATGATTATGTGGTGGAGAATGTTCCTAACTTACCTTTCGCCAGTCGATTTGAGATACAATCAATGTGTTAGGACCTAGTATGAAAGTGTGTTTAAGTAATTAGTAGGTAGTTAGTTAGGTTTAAGTAGAGTATTAGTAAGTGGCCCATTAGGATTAGGATTAAATAATAAGAGGCCCATGCGGTGTAAATACTATAATGTTCTCTTTATTTGTAAATGTTAGGACCTAGTATGAAAGGGTGTTTTAAGTAATTAGTAGGTAGTTAGTTAGGTTTAAGTAGATTATTAGTAAGTGGCGCATTAGGATTAGGATTAAATAATATGAGGCCCATTCGGGTTAAATACTAGAATGTTTTCTTTATTTGTATATAGGGAAATTCTTAGGAGTTTTAGAGTATGACGGAATAAGTTTTCTGTTTAGGGCCAGAGTAGGATTCCTCTCTGAGTTGTGTTGCAGCGTTGCTATGTGAGTAGTTAGAGAAACTATCTCTTCTACTATTTCACTATTTTCATTCGTATCAATAAAGCATCCTATTTTCCTTAATTACCGTATGTTTCATCTTCCCTTGGTTGTGTTACTAGAATGTTCTCTTTATTTGTATATAAAGGGGAATTCTTAGGAGTTTTAAGGTGTGTTTGGATTGAGGGTTTGAGAGGGGAGGACTCGCTTTTATTTTTTAAATTACGAACAATGTAAAATGTTTTTCTAAAATACATTAAGTGTTTTTGAAGTATTATATGATTATTTATCATGTTGTTAATTCAATTTTCTAAAAATCATTTTATAATGTCCATAATTTACAAAAGAAAACTAAGCCCTCCCCTCCCTTTCCCTCCTAAACCCTCAATCCAAAGACACCCAGTATGACAGAATAAGTTTTCTGTTTTGGGCCAGAGTAGGATTCCTCTCTGAGTTGTGTTGGAGCTTTGCTCTGTGTGTAGTTAGAGAAACTATCTCTTCTACTATTTACTATTTTCATTTGTATCAATAAAGCATCCTATTTTCCTTAATTACCATATGTTTCATCTTCTTCCTTGGTTGTGTTTCTATTAATTCGTTGGTAGGATCTATTGGTTCCTATCACAATGCTGCGTTGATTCCACACTATAGGAAAATGGATGATGAAGCTTTGCTAGAAAATACTGAGACTGAGATAGTTAACTGTTTTGTTTAACTAACTTGCTTATCAATCATCTAGCGGACCAAAAATGGAATGCTTGCCAATTTATATTGCTCTTTGTTAGGACCAGTTGGATCTATCACTATGTTGTATACACACATCCTGATTGGTTTTTGCGCTTTTTAAATTTTCTTTATCCATTCATATAAATCCCTGTACTCTGTTGCTTGAACTTCTTGCAACCCATATACATAGTAGAACATACAATATTCTTGATGGCTAAGGCTTTGCTTTGTTTGCTCGCAAACTACAATTCCAGAACTTCTGAAGTTGTAAATCTGTAATTCACTTTTCTATGAATACAACTTGCAGATATGAAATGTTCTCAAATCGTTGGGTATATGAGACTCGTGTGCCAAAAAGACCTCCCCGTGGTTCAGCCTTTGGTGTTGTTGTCGTAGCTGGCGAGCTGTATGTATTGACACATTTATATGATGATGATTTCACAGAAAGCCGAAGGTCCAGATCCTACAAGAAGACAGGAACAATGTGCTTTCAAATCTATAATCCGAAAAAGAAGTCATGGAGAACAATGGTCACAAAATCACCTTTCACTCGCCGTGTAGATATTACTAGTGCTGTATTGAGCACAATTGGTCTGTGAATTGTGGTACATCTTATTTTTATAGTTTAGGCATCTCTGCCAAATTCATTGTGCAGCACATCATTTGACCACCGGGTTCCGTGCAGATGGCTTATATTTGTGTATTTCTGTGTTTAGTACATCTCTTGACTTGATCAGAGTATAGTTCATTTTGTATTAGCTGATACCATATAAATATGCATATTGATCAGCTATTATTGAAGTGTGTTAAACCTTGAGTACTGAATATATTGTAATGGATGGATATATAAATAATTGTGACTTGTAAATTGTTACTTTATTTTAAACTTTTAAGATAAAGTAGTTGTAAATGTAGTTCTGCTTTTGAGATCATCCTTGTCCGACTCGCAAAGGGTGCTGCTGCACCCTCGAGCTTAGTTTTATCTCTGTTTTTGGTTTTTCTTTTTTTCTTCTTTAGCCAATGTACCAAAAAAGAATGTAGTTCTACTTGGCGCACCTCTCCCATCTTATCCTTCACTTAATAGGACAACTGAATTCAGTTTGCTCGAGGTGACCGTCAAAATTGGAGTAATTAAGATGGGATAACAGATAGGAATGTTTCTGAATCTAAAAATAAACCGTCAAAAAGGTTTTATCATGTATGAGGATTTTGTTTCAAAATAAAATATTGTATAAACAATTTACAGTCCTGTTAAAATGATGTATACATGAAAAAAAAAATGAATGAGTAGTTCGATTTTCCAGTTTTACCAAAATCGGTGCAGTTGGTTTTCATTGGTTCTCAATTCTCATTCATTCTTAGTCCAATAATTGACTCAGACCAAGTCATATAACCGATTCTTGATCATATACTAATCTAATTTCCTCTAAGAAAAGAAAAGTTCAAGCAAATTTAAACGTCGTTATTTCTTTTTTTTGATGAAGTATTCTTCTTGTGATTCTGTAGGATCCTTCTTGCATTCGTACACTATTAAATTGACCTATTACCAAAGCATGAAATTGACCCCAAAGTCATGAACCATCATCACCTTCTTAGTTCTTGTTTTAGAATATGTTAACGACTACAATATTTTTCAGAATTGTAGTATTCGTCTTATATTCAAAAGGATTGTAGTATTTTACTTTAGAAGTATGACTTGACCTTTTCTTATTGTTTTTTTAAAAGTTTTAGATGTTTAAATAATTTAATAACTAGTTATTCATATCAAATACCACTTACAAGACAAAAAAAAAAAGGTTTTATACACATATCAAAAAGAGGTTATAATACAAACAGATGATACAAAAAATAATGTTACAAAATGTCGACCAATAACTTCAAAAATATACACTGTAGTACTGCATGAGGATTATGTATAAGATCAGATTCATCACAACAGTGCCAAAAATTGTAGCATGTAAAACCAATTAGTATATGTATATAATACCAAAACTTAAAATATACGGAGTATGAAAATTATTGCAAAATTTATTCTAACATTCAACTGGTTTTTTATAACATAAAGAAAGTATTTAGTCTTGTTCATTTTCAAACATTTGTTACGTGTGGACTATAGGCTATAGCACCTTAAACTGAAACCATTCGCGGTCAAATAAACGTTTCAAACAATGCTATGTTAAGGAAACAACATGAGAGACATGTCTATATAAAGACCCCTTCATAACATTTCATATCACAATCTCATTAATATCACAGTTCTATACCAAAATATTTAATCACATTACTGCAAAGTACAAAAGAAACATTTTTTTCTTCTTTAATTAATTTGTTTTATTGATTTACTTTGGAAGATAAGATACATGGCTTTCTCTTATAAGAAGATGCTCTTCACAGTTCTACAGATTTTGTTGATCTTGTTTACTATTTTTATTGCTTCCCCTCAATCTGGAGTTGCTTGTAGACCATTGTTGGTACATAATGAATGGTCGAGTGAATATGGGCTTGTTTGGCAATTGCTTTCAAACAACCCTGCGCCACCGTCAGGCGGAGGAGACCTCACTCATCCCTAAATCATTTTTTCCATATAGACAAAAGTTTGTAAATTAATGGTTATATTAATATTTTCGAACTTCTGACTTCAATTAAGTTCATTCAGTGTTACTTATAGTAGTTCACTAACCGAACTATCTTGCAATAAGATGTATTAATTTGTGGATTTCGATTCTCTTTGTAATAAAAAAAATGTATTTATTTGCAATTAAATGTTTTTTTGGTACAATATATATGTACAATTTATTATTAGAGTGATTTAATTTGTATATAGGCATAAGTTTAATTTTTTATGGATTAAATAGAGTAGCATTTGCATTGAAAGTTATGCAGTCGATGCACTAAAAGTTTAAAAAACGTCATTTTCAATTTAAAATTTTTTCTTTTAGTTTTTTTAATCATGTGCATGAAAGACACTGGTGCATAATTTCATTTTTAAATTCAAATAGAAATTTAGTTCGTTTGTCCGATAAAAAAGATGTTTTAATGTATATACAAATCAATCACCATTAACCTCAAATTCTTGAGACCTTACATGAGGTTGGAGTAATTTAGCAATGACATTCTCCTTGGCAAAACTTTCACTAGTGTATGTTTTACATGTAAACCTTTTTCATACCAGATTGATGTTCATTTTAGTTCTCTAAAACGTTATTTATTTAAGAAACAAGATTTGTGGATCTCGTTGAAATGTTTTATCTCATGTGGGAATTCTCTCAATACAAACAAGATTTGTGCAAATTGATAAGAATCAATCGACATGGTGACAGAATAAATTCGACCACTATGAGGAGTAGACAAGGGATATAATAAATTTGGGAGGGTTTATACGAATTCTTCAAATATAATATGTTGTTATAATATTTTTAAAATTAAAAATATATTAATCATAAACATTAATTTATCACTCTCTAAAAAAAATACACTTTTAAAAAATGTGAAATATTTCTTAATTTTCCTTTATATTTCTCACCTCCCAAAGTCCTTTATTCTCTTCCCTTCTAAACTCGCAAACAAAGCCTAAAATACCAAAATAGTATTCTCTATCAAAACTTGTACAAGACCAAAAGTTATTCATTACCATAAAATTTTATCATGTGTTGTTCTATCTTATAATGTGTTGTTCTTGTGTTGTTATGTCCAGTACTTACTGTTTAAAAGATCGAACACATTCTCACTAAGTGAGCAGTTGCTCATCGAAGAGTAATATTAAAATCTATAACGAAAATAAACGAGTTTAAGCTAGATTTCTCACTATTCCAATTATATCACTTATTTAAATTATTGTATTCAGAATTTTGTCTTTATTAAAATATTTATCTAAACAAAATCAGTTTAGTCCCGTTAAAATAGAAATAATTCCAGTATTCAATAAGAGCAAATATATACATATACGATAAAATAAACATACAACTAAAAGCAGACATATAAACACGTTAGTATCCGTCTGAACGCGGATTTATAATAACATATTAAATACAAAAAACACATAAAATTTCAATGCACACAACTAGCATCTAACCGAGTACTTTGAAGATATATCTCCTGTGAAATGAACATGTGTGAAACCAAAAGAATAAATAAATTCTGTCTCCGTGAGCATAACTCAGTTGGCAGGGACATGCATTGTTATATGTAAGGGCTGGAGTTCGAACCCCGGACACCTCACTTATTCTCCTTGAAAAAGGTGAATTCTAGCCGCTAAATGATTGAAAAAAAAATAAAAAAATAAATCCTTAGCTAGAATGAACACTGCCATGTTGGTTTGACTTGTTAACTGCTCGTGGTTTGAAGATGTTTAAATTGACTTTTAATTAAACTGAATCTTAAACAAGTAACTTGGACGCCAAACATCTAATTAAGTATGAGTCAAAGGAGAAAGTCAAGCTGCAATTCAAATTTATTGATAAAATATTGAATTTCCATGCACTCAGTTTTACATGCATTTGCAAATATTTCTTTGATTTCATAAATATTTTAACTATTAAATATTCTTCCTCCATTCTGTGTTTTCGTTCCATAAGGATGGGAGGGGACTCCATAACGCTTTTTTTTTTTTTAAGGAAGACTCAATAACGCTTTGTTGCTTTGTTAGAAAATTTTTTTAAGATGCTTTTTATTATTTTTTATAATGTTGGATATAGAAGAAATGTTTCCTAATCAGTAACATTTCTATTTCTATTATATATACTGGCCTTGTAAAAAAACTTGTGTGTAGAAAGGCCTTATTAAAATTTACATTCCATCTACAACAATATATTATATACAAAATCAAAAGAGAAATAATTAAAAATAAAGAAGATTGAAAAGTTAGAACAAGTCTCTGAGACCAAAACTAAAATTCAAAATATAAAAAATCATGTTACACGTCTCAACAAGTTAATTTTGAAGATACGCGTGAGAATGACACCGTACGACGTAGTCCTACATTTTGTGTTCTAGCGTTATAAGACCTTCATTTGTGAGTCACAAGTCCCATTCAACACCTGATATTAGTTGTGGATGAATGTATATGTTCGGGTGAAAAGAAAAAAAAAATTGAAGTCGATTAGAGGAATTAAACGAGACTTTAAGGAGACTTTTAGAGGAATTAAAAGAGACTTTAAGGAAGATTTTTTTTTGTCTAGTAGCTTAGTGGCTAAAGCTCACATAATTATGCAATGTCCCTATCAACTGAGCCTAAGTTCACGGGGACGACTTTAAGGAGACTTTAACTAGTTTTATATTTTATTTTTATTTTTTGGCTTTTGCACCGGTAGATAGTAATTGACGTTTGTCTGAAAATATGATAGCATGAAAGATATATTCTTATGTTTGTTTCAAATTTTAAAAATTTTATTCCTAAGAATAGAAGTTTTGTGAGAATGTTGTTTTGTTCCTAAGGAAATTAGGAGGAATATAGTTCTCATGAATGTTGAAATAAAATCATTAATTACTATACAAAAATATCTATTTATCGGTAATTATTAGAAATACTTTAAATACTAACCAAACAAATTTTTCAATAAACCTGAAAATAAAATTCTCGTATTTATATTCCCAGAAAATTATTCTTAGGATTATATTTTGTAAACTTAAAACAAACGCTACCTCAAAATCTTTCGTTATGGTTCAGACGTGCAGCAACCATTATCATATCTATCACCTTATTAGCTTATGTTATATGAATGTCTTTATTAGGATGTGATTTTCTTTACTTTTTTTGTTTTGTTCTTTTCTTCTCTCATGTAAACAAAAAAATAAAAATAGAATAAGCATTTGATTTCACCTATACACAAAAGTTTAATGGCAATCACATGCTCTAATGAATCCACTATTAATTACAAGTATTTAGTGGCAACACAACACTATCAGTATTTTTCTGAATAGATTATAGTCTATAATTTAAAAGTTTAGTTTTTGCATCCTCTAATTTTTGAAATGTATTTCAAATTTACAATTGGCCAATCGATAATTTATTTTAGTTCTTACAATAGTTACTTCAAAAAAGTTAGTACAGGGAACTCAAATTAGTATAAAGCAACTTGGTTTATCAAAGTGATTAGAAGGTTCGACCAACGTTTTTCACCACTGTACTTGTCTGACATTAGTTCTCAAAGGCAACCATTTGTTTCGTGAGCTAGTAAAAACCTAGTAATACAGGGGGAGCAAAACTACTTTGGGAGATTTTTATCATTAATGTAACACTTGTGCTTCTATTTGATGACACCGGTTAAGGATGCCAAAAAAGGAAATTATTACTGTAAAAAGAAACATTTTTGTCTTTCTTAATATTAATTAAATAATTTTCAATATAATAACTATTATAGAATTTTCTTTTTTAGCATTCTTAACCAGTGCCCGAGAGCACCAGATAGCATTTCCCTTTGATAAAAAACCAAATGTACCACCTGTGCTACATTTGATAAAATAGTGGTAAACCTCAAAATTTTGCACATGTGCTACGTTAAAAAATATTACTTTTAACTATTTCAATCGTTCGTTTTTTAATGCGTTCATTGAGAAAGTCAAGCTAAATTCATTCTTATGGCTGAAATCTAAACAGGTGGTCTTTGCTTATACCTATCATGATTGGTGGAGACATCCGCTGTCCTGTATAGGTGTATTTTTGTAATTTTGTTTGGTTTCTTGGATGAACCTTCAGGTTCAATAACTTTGTAATTATGTAAACACTGTTTTTAGATTTTTTTTTTGCGTACCTTGTATAAGGGGAAACACCTTTAAATAATATATATTTCATTTTGATTTGTTTAAAAAAAATGACTGAGATTTTTGTCAAGAGGGTTGTTCATACTAAGAAGCTTCTCACGTGCTTCTATTGTTCATACACCTTCAAAACAGTTTTTGTAGAAACACGTTTTTTTAAGAATAAAACAATATTTTCTACACTATCAAGACTTTGCTGCATGATTCTAGTACACTTTGGAAAAATCCCCATGCTTCATTATTCTAAAACACTTTGATTTTCTCTTAATCGGATTATTATATATTTCTTGAGTTGCAAGTTAAGCAAGAATTTTTAAAAAACCACAATGCAATCCCCTTTCTTGCGGCTATTGTTCACTTCAATTTTGGGGGTATTGCAAATGAAGCATACTGTTGTATTTTCTTGATGTTAATTTTTCTCTTTTGGCTCTGATAATAATCAGTGTCTGTGACATTTTGTTCAATGGGTTAATTTATTTTGATTATTAAAAAATATTGAAAAATTATTCAATTTAGTCAATAACTTTGTATCAGGGCTGGAAGATAACAAAATGTTGGAAGATATGACTAACGACTTGAACCATTCAAATTATGAGAAATTGAGAACGAGCCTCATTTTAGATCCTTTCGATCACACATTGTTTAAAATGTTCTATGTTTGTAAAGATTTTA
>Ga0099826_10004086_pt1 | contig 10133 bp, 10 predicted proteins | sample Mtrugardesep15_FD_76830 | JGI IMG/M metagenome (GOLD analysis project Ga0099826, IMG submission 76830) | Root nodule microbial communities of legume samples collected from California, USA - M. trunc garden sep15 | ecosystem: Host-associated > Plants > Roots > Nodule | place: USA: California...
ATTAAAAAAATTGAATGGTTGAGATTGTTCACCTTTAACCTTTTCTTAACTTTTTGTTTTTTGACTTTTACAAAAATTCGGACCCCACATAGTATAGGGAAAATGTTATTTTATTTATTTGGCTTTCTACACAAATTTAGGCCTATGTAAGCCATGGGCCTAAACAAAAATCATCAAGACCAAACTAACATCATCAAGACCTAATTAGGAGGTTATTTAGTTAATAAATCCTAGATATAATGAAAAATGTTTGTTTTGTGGTTTTCATGACTTGCATAAGAAAACCTTGTTGTTTTGTTTTGTTGAAAAGACATGAAACATAAATTTAATTGTTCTAGAAAATAAAGAGAGAGCTAATATACCAAGAACAGTTGAAATTAAGGTGATTTGTGAACAGTGGATTATGGTTATTGTGTTTTGCGTACACTTGCTCTAAAAAATTGCAAAAGAAATTTACCTAAAAAAATTACCGAAACCTCAATTTAATTGCTCTAGATAACGTGAGTGTGGTCTGCGAATATAAACAGAGGAGGTGTAATCCAAATGTTAGTTTAATATTGCATAAAATTATGTGTGGCCAAACTAATACTCCAAAAAAACCTCCTACAAACTTGTTTCACTGCCAGCTGTTGGTAAAATGTCACCTTTCCCATGGTGGGAAAGGATTAACCTTTCCCATGGTAAATGCCACCAATTTTTTTCGTTATTTAGTGACGTTAAACTAAATATATTGTTTTTCTTAACCGGATATTTACCACTTTAACAGAGGAATATGGATTTTCAGTGGCTACAAATACCGATGCTCTGACTTTCGTCGTACACGAAGAACTCCAGCTGCTTCTAACCAAGTTTTGCAAAGACTTCGGCATTCCTGCACCAACATATACTCTACACGAGACTAAAATTATCCAAGATGTTCAATAAAAGAGATACCGTGCGTCTGTTCCATACAGTGGTATCCACACTTCTTTGGAGTTTGTGGGGAGGTATGGGAAGAACGACTACGATGCCAAGGAGGATGTAGCTGCATCCCTTCTTCTATGTCTACTGGATACATACGACAGAAAGATAAGAGTCCTTAACTACTATCACGTGGAAGCATTAGAGGAAGAACTCCGGAAGGCATGGGAAAAGAATACAGCGTTAGAGATTGAAAACAGCCTTTTGAGGCTAAAACTGGATGATTTCAAAATGGAGTGAGGGATAGTCGTCACAATAGGAAGTATATTATATTATATTATATATGGTAATTATAACCCTTTAAAACGAGATCGCTATCCTTTATTTTTTTTATTTTTTTTGGTCAAGTAGCCTAGCGGCTAGAGAAATTCACCTTATAGGTGAATAAGTGGGGTGTCCGGGGTTGGAACCCCGGCCCCTGCATAAATATGCAATGTCCTTTACCAAGTGAGCTAAGCTGATGGGGACATCTTATTTAGATTTTGTTTGACAAATTTATCTTTAGACATAATTTGATACTCTTTATCCTATCTTCTTCCTTGTAGGTCCAGTATTTTTATGAACACGCACGAAGTAAATCCTGATGAATTTTTATTTTGTGGAAAAATACCGATTATGAATGCCACGTAGGATAAGTTCGCACAAGAATAATGCCACGTAGGATAAATTCTCAAAAACATTGCTCTTCTTCACCTTCATCATAATAAATATAAGTAATTTGTTAAGGGTCTTGTTAACCAATGCCCTTAAGCACTAGTTAAGGATTAAAAAATATAAGTAATTTACAAAATTCATGTGGATAAAGTTACCTTTTAAACTTTCAATGTGTTGAATGCATCATTCACAACATAAAATTTCCTCTTTAAACTTCTTAACAAGTGCCCTTGGGCACTTGTTAACATTTCCCTTTTGTTAATTCCAACAAATAAAACGTCAAACCAAATACCGCTTTAAATTGCATGAATCTGAGTATTAATAACTTTATCACGTTTTCTCAAATCTCTAAATACCAAATAAACAACATTAAACATTAAAATGATACTAATAGTTTCTCAATTTAAAACTTATAGACGGCTTATTAGACATTTTATTTTCGTTGCGAGAATACCGGTTGTGCGTTGTACTTGTACTTGCTAACTTCGCAATTGAAATATCAAAACTTCGTTTTTTAGCGATTAGACAACTATATAAATGCGATGCAACACAATCCCTCTAAAAATGCAAATGAAGAAACATGAATAACAAGCACAGTTGTTTTTGGAATAAATTAAAGGCAAGCCTTGGTACAAAATAGTAGCATATACGCAATACTAGTACGTTGAAACATACACGGTGACCAACATACTGACATCAGACTAGCATACCCATATTTAACCTAAAAAAGAAAAAAAAACATATAACAAAGAAACACACAACAACGAAAGATTCAAACTTCTTTGGCAAACGCCTACTTGCCATGTATGACACAAGGATTTGTCTTATCCACACACAACAATATTCTAGTTCCCGATGTGAATCCATTGTCCTTAACAAAAATTTTCCAATTTCCTCCCCTGAGATAAGCCACTGGAGGATGGTCGTCGTTTACCACCCACTTTAAGCTGCATGGGTATTCATCATTAGCAAAATCCTTAAGCACCACAGATGTTGGTCGTACATCCGCGAAGGCATCTTGGACGAATCCAGCTGGTAGATACTGCAACCATTTTAGATAACCTAATTAATCATTTAAACGGAAAAAGAGAACCTATTAAAAGGTAAATAAATGGTTTTCAATTCACATTACCACGTTACTTGAGTTTACTTGGTAATCAGAAAGTTCAATGATACAGTTCGCCTCGTTGTAACCTTCTTCCAGTTCGTCGGCGTTGAAACCGAGAACGACCACTGGATCTTGTACATCCATGGCGTTGGATGGTTCGGGTTCTGCGACGTCAAGCGGTTCACCATTGGTCGCAGAGGACTCGTGAAACATCGAATTCTTCAAGTACTTAACATGTCGGTACATACGCAGTTCTATGTTAACCACATCCGCCATGTCCAAGGTAAGCACCTCCATGTAGAACACACCAGATCCTTGAAAGGTTAGACGAAGGTTTAAACCCCATGGTTGATGGAAGTGTTGGATCAAGCGACCTAAGCCACCGTAGCTTTCTAAGAAAAAGTCCAAACATGTTGCCTCTTGTATCTACAAACCACACTTTGCTATGCAGTTCGTCCTTGTATTTCTCGTAGAAATACCAGGGCATATAAGCAGCATCCTACGGAGCATAAAATAAAAATGACAAAGTAAAAGCACAGAAAAAGAGAATAAGTAAAACTGTCTAGAACCGGCGGAATGTAAGAGCAGCCATGATCTTATTGTATCGGGGTTGGTGAGACGGGAATCGACAGGCTTTTGGTGGATAAATGTAAATCAGATCGTCTCCCTTTATCCTTTTAATAGACAATGGAAGGGAAGCGCAGCAGGACTTGGATCCCCTGCTGTAACTGCTTCACGTAGTGGTTGATCACAACCGTTGAATATTGATCCAACGGTTTAGATTGTTCTGTCAGTTTTCACACAACAACGTATCCTGGAAGGTTTAAATTTATAATTTGACGATATATTATGAAATAAAAAGTTATTTATCAATATTTATATTTCAAAAAACATAATTTCATTTTAATAAGAGTCCGATTAAATTTTTAACATTTTCTAATAAAAAATAATCAATATTCTTTGTTATGAGTAATAAAAATTCAAAAAGAGTAAATTTTATTTCGTCAACGCTTTTGGTAAGTAAGATTTAATTATTATAATTGTCAATGATAGAAAACAAATTTTTTTTGTCAAAAAAACAACTCATTCAATTCATAATTTAACAGTTTGATGTACCGGTAGACTCAAATTTTTGGGTGTATCATAAAATTTGCCTCAAAAGTTACCGTGTTTTTTATTTAACATAAAACAATCTTATATTCATATTTATTAACCGATTAATCGTTGATAATCTAGTAATAAAAAACTCAGATGGAAGATGAAAGGAAGCATAGACAATCAAGCAGCACAGGGTAGCGCGTGAGTTAATGATTATTAACCTCTTTTAACTAGTACGGATACCGTGAAGGTACACTAAAGCTGAAAGGTTTTACAATTCTTTTCACACGGTGTCGTTTCAAAGTTACTAACCCTTTATCACAAGGCGTCATTTCCTTTCAACGTTCCATCAAGCCTATTTATTGGCTATAGGCAGTCATAATTGTTTGTCTTCTTTGCACCCAAATTTGCTTAATCTTCCAACCTATCTTCCATCTTCAAGCCATTGTAATTTCAACCCATACTTGCCTAATATTCCATCAACGACACATTGTCATACGCATACATTACATTCATCATGCTTCAGAGTCTTCCCTACGACATTTTGGTCATCTTAACCACATACGTCGCATGCAACTCTGTCAAAGACCTGTGCAATCTCATGGTGACTTGTACAAATTTGTGGAATGCATGTAATGACGAAAAAGCGTTGTGTGTGTGTTCCCTAGACGAGATGCCTCTCATCCCATTGAGTCGCTTGACGAACTAGGGCGGGATAGTTTTTTGAAACGTTTAGAAAGTGCTAGAAACCGGGATTTCTTCTTCAGGTTGGGTTTAATAAATCTTGTACACGAATCCCCTAGAATGATAACTGTGAAAAACTATTTCCAAAATGCACACTTAAGAGGTCATGATGCAGCCCTGTATGCCCTTGCAATATTAGAAATTTGTTGTGGAAAATGGGAAGACATACAAAAAGGAAGTGCTTTTTTGCACGAGTTATGGACGAACGGGTGCCTCCTGGAATGCAGACGCCAAATTGAAGAGGCTAGAAAGATTGACGGGTTCTGGCCAGATATCAGGGGATGGTGGTCGGAGTTGCAATTCGGTGGGGTTTGCTACGTGCATACTGTAACCCCCAAAGTGCCGATATTAAGGCGGGGTATTACTGTAACCCCCAGAGTGCATAGATTCAGGAAGGGTGTTTTGGTTGGATCGGCAGATGGAGATTACTATTACAATGCCACATGTGTTGCTTGCTTACTTAATGAGGAAATCAAATGGTTCCTTGAAAATTTAGGGTTTCAAGATCTATTTCTTTGAAGGTGCTCCTTGAAAAGTTAGGGACTGAAGATCTATCCTGCATGAGTTAGGTTTACATCTGTTTGTAATGTTTGTGTTATATATTTGACTTTTCAACAATTTGTCTATGTTTTAAGAAAGAAAGGTTTATCTTTTCCATGGTTTTTAAACGTTAGGTATTTAAGATTAAGATTTATCGCTGATGAACCCTGAAGAGTTAGGGTTTTTACTACTGTATGTAATGTCTACCTTTCAAATGTTTGTCTACTATGTTTTTAAGGAAAAAATGGTTTATCTTATCAGTGTGAAAGATGACGCTATAGTGTACTTTTGTTCCGTTATGTTGTGGTTCAGCCCTCGCCGTGAGTCTCTAATAATTTTGGAGTAAACGATCATTTTCGTCTCTATGTTTTTTTTTACATGTTAATTGTGAGTAAGTAGTTTTTAAAATACACAGCTTAATTTGAAATATTAATAGAGTTTGGACGAATTTAAAAATCATTTACAGGAACATGGACCAATTATACAATGAAATAACTCAATAAAGATGGCCCACGGAGGACTTCATATTTTATATTTTAAATCAAAACCGCATATATAATGGTTGGGATTGGCGAACCGAAGTTGAGACTTGAGAAGGGGGAGAGGATCTTCTGCGGTGGAAAGCTCCATCGTTTTATGCAATGTATACATCGAAAACCCTACACAATCTCCCACATCACATTATAACGGATGGCCAAGATCATTTAGAAAGCATTGACGGGCCCACACGTTATAATCTCTACATGTCTATTAATTTGCCTCCAGTCAAACCATTTTCCCAATCCTCCACCACCAACAAGCTGTCATTTCATAAGTTTATTCCCCAATATGTTTCAACTTCTTCCACTCCACCTTATTCTGATTGAAGTTAAGATGGTCGCATCAAACTCGGTCAAAGATCTATGCAAACTGATGGTCACCTGTAAAGAGATGTGGAATGCATGTAACTATAAAGATGTGTTGTATGTCTGTAACTTGGATGAAATGCACCTCATCCCTTGGAAACCATATGACGAGGAAGGGAGAGATGATTTTTTTGAACGTTTACAAATGAGTGGAAACCCGGAGTTCTGGTTTAGGGTCGGCGTGTTGAATCTTCAACTTGATCCTCCTAGATCCCAAATTGCAAAATACAATTTATACATGGCGTCGGAAGGAGGTCATGATGCATCCAAATATGCTCTTGCGATATTGTATATTTGTGGGGGAAATTTTTTAGACTATATGATAAGGACTGCTTTGTTGAAGGACTTATGGCAAAAAAGGTGCCTTCTAAAATGCAGGCGCAAAATCAAAGAGGCAATAAAGCTAGAAGGGTTCTGGTCTGAGAAGAGGACATGGACTCTTAACTTCTCTAGGGTAGGCCACGAGTACAGGACAACATGCACACCGCCCAAACTGAGAGAGGATGTTTGGGTTGCAACTTTCGTGAGGACTACACACTTGATACATGCATCTATTGCTACCTGACGGAGGAGGTCAAATGGTTCATCGAAGAATTAGGGTGTCAAGTGGAAGTTTAAAATGTTTGCATCTGCAGTAGACCTGATAAATATTTTTTTTATGTATGTCTACCGGACATACACTATGGAATTCGAGTTTGATTGTGTAATATAGAATTATTATGAAATAGTTGTCACTCTCCTCATTGTCACAAGTTTGTTGCAGGTTTATTGATTAAGAACGTTTTACTATTTGTGCAGGGCGCAGTGATGATCCTCAACTGCTTTGGATCTGATTTTGGCGATCAGATTAATGACTACGCTCTGTTGGTGGATAAGAATGGTAACGAGTTTGCGATGAGAGTTAAGAGGATTAATGGAAGCATTTTTCTAACAAGAGGGTGGGCTGCATTGGGTGATTTTTACGACATCGGATTGGGTGCATGGTTTACCTTAAGATTTATGGGGTTGAGTAGGTTTGATATCAGAAAAATCAAATCTAAGGTTAAGAGGGAAATAAGCATCCCTGTATTTACACCACCCATGAGATTTTTAATTGAGAGAGTTGGGCTCCCTCCTAATGTTCCTTACGTGTTTCCTGCATCCATGGTTGATCTGTCATTCTGTCATGACCCTGCAAATTTTCAGATGTCTTATGAGAAGCAATTGTCAGCTGATGATATTAAATCTGGATTTTTGGTAAATAACCACTTAGAACAATATGGTACACGATTATGATGCTGAAGTATGAAGGATTTCGTGAGATGTTGTTGGATAAGAGTAATACCACTATCAAGCTCATTGACGATTGCGGCAACCGCTGGGACTGTTACCAAGTTTATCAATCTCTGCTCGAAAAACTGTTCAAGATTGGGGGTCAATGGAAGCGGATGGTCGACGCTCGAAGAATGAAACACCTTGTATACATGAAGCTTGGTGCTCCAACAGCCGGAAACAACATGACTTTTTACATTAGTTTTAGGCCTATTTAAATCTGAGTATGGTTTATTTATTTATTCTTAAAACTGATTAGGTCTATCTAAGATTAAACCTAGATTATTCCCTCTAATCGCCCTATCATTAAATGCAATGATGTAATCCCTCAAAAAAAAAATCCCTCCTTTAAATTCATTGAAATTATGCCTGCTTCCCTCCTACTTCTGTGTGCGCAAATTTGGGGCTTGGAAATGCTAGCATGACTTAACCTTTTTTATTCAGAGGTAACGAAGCATAATACTCCTAATTAATAACCACATTCTCAATGGACAACACAATAGTTAGTCTTACGTCAATAGTCGTACTTTGCATTACAACATCACGGGGAAGAAAAACACTTAGCACAACCCATAAATTATCAACATTCTCTCTTGTTACTAACACGTAATGTTTAGAATAGGTTCAGTGGTGCTAGCATTTACAAGCCCGAAACTTGTTTTGGTGAAAAAATCAAATACATAAACAATGATAAAATACATGTTTCACAGAATTGGTGTCATACCGAACCAAACCTTATGCAATGACCATCATCTTCTACTGGCAATTCACAATCAGTATTGTAACTCGTCGGTCCAGATAAAAGAAGATTCTTGTGAATACAACCCCTCATATAATCAGCAAATTCTTTGTTTGGCGTCTGCATAATATGAAATCAAATTATCTTTACAAGTCAGGCCCTACAAATCAATAAATAGTGTGAAGCAGAGATAATACAATTACAACGGGATTAAAGTTTTACTTGCTGGTAGGTGGATGTTGTTCCAGTTGTAAGGGAAAGTTGATACCTTTTTCGTTCAGGTTTTGTACTTAAGTTGTGGGATAGTGGAAAATTGAATGGTTCTGCAGGTTGTTTGCAAACAGAATCAGGAAATTGTTACGGCCCTAGTAATTTAACATGACAATGTGATCTCTAGTTAAGTTGTAAAATGTCCGTAGTTCATCCCACAATACAGTCAGAAAGGGTTTTACAAAAGAATTGTTGAAACTGACATGGTGTGTGTTACTATCCGCATCACCCAAATTCCATTTTTGGCCTAATTCATTCTTCATTTTGTTAAAATTTTTTGGATTGACCTCCACAGATGCAAGAAGACGCCACATGACACACTTAAACTAAAACCACCACAATCAAATTCACACTCCAGACTAAATGCATCACATAAACTATACACAAAATGCATCAATTGTACAACACAACATCCTGTAAACCCTGAAAAACATTCGTCATTTACACACACCAACGACGAGTGAATAATAACATATAAAAACAAGTTTTAAATTCATTTCTCAACACACTAAATCAGGATATCAATATTATGATTGATCATGTTTGTTCCAATGTATCATCTATCTATTTCACCAGTGCATGGACATAAACTAATATCTAATCTAAGATTTTTTGAAACCATAATATTAAATTTTACATACTGAAACAAGCATTAAAATCTTGGTTCCTATGTGTACCACCAGCTTAGCTTTATGTCACTGCATGTCTCTATCTCTAAAATCTACTAAAACATGCATCCAGACGACTGCATATTCATATGGGAAATTAACAATAGATAACATATTCATACCTAGTTCTTTACATGGATTGTTGAAAATACACCTATCTCTGGCCCATATAACGTCCTGTAGTGTCTCATGAAACGGGTAGTTGGAATTTCAACTTCCGACTACAGGCGTCTTACTCGTAAGCGGTAGATGAGAAAATGAAACGTCTCAGAGAGAATCAGAAGGGTGTATTGATGAATTTCTTCTGGGGTAAAAATTGAAAATACTAAACAATAATGGGGCGAAACGTCTGGGGGTAAAAGTTTAAAATAGGAAACAATAATGGGGCTAAGTGAGATTACGAAATTGTAAATAGCAATAGAACCAGGCCATTCATGGTATTTTGAAAAAACCTGGAAGGGACTGTAGCAGTGAGTTACCGGTCAATGATCTGGATCACCCATTATTTTAATAATATATCGAACGGTTAAAAGTAAGTCATCGACGGTACATGACCCAATGTGGTTATCCACGGGAGACTGAGCCTATGTTTAGCTATGACTTATCCATAATGACTCACAATTCATAATCCAAACCACAAAAATGGGAAAAGCAATTTGCTGTCACCATTGAACACATCCTAAAATTACCTTAGTTGTTGGCTTTCATAGGGCCATCTATTTGAATGGCCCCATATGGTTATGGTATTACATGATGTTTACCTTATACATATATATCCTTATTTATTAATTTTGTTAAGTCTTAACCTAATTTTTTTCCTCTACTAATCCGTTATTAGGTTTGCAACAACTCTATTCTAAAATTTTGGCTCTAAATTTGCATCATTTCTCTCTCTAATATCCGTGAATATTTTTCAAAGCAAAAATTTAATAGATATCTTAATCTTCATCCTTATTATTTATTAATTTTATTAGGTCTGCAGCAACTTAACCTATTGTTTCTGTAGATTTTTTTTTGACAAGTTGTTTTACACTTATTTAATACGTTTACAAACAGAATACCCTAATTTCCATGCAAACTCGGCTACCCTAAATAATTTGTTAGGAACCATGAACTGCATTAATTTTTTATGTTTA
>Ga0099826_10004087_pt1 | contig 10133 bp, 4 predicted proteins | sample Mtrugardesep15_FD_76830 | JGI IMG/M metagenome (GOLD analysis project Ga0099826, IMG submission 76830) | Root nodule microbial communities of legume samples collected from California, USA - M. trunc garden sep15 | ecosystem: Host-associated > Plants > Roots > Nodule | place: USA: California...
ACAAACAGACAAAAAGATGAAATTTAAACGGATAAAAGTTTGAGAAAAGACGAGTAAAATGTTTGCAAAGCGTACAGATAAAAATGCTGAGATATATACATGTAGAATGCTAAAAAAACTGATGAAATATCGCGAAATAAAAACGTAGAAATTTGAGGAAATAACCCGGTACAACGACTTTAGATGCCGAGTAAAAAGAAAACAGGCGGTCAAAAAATGGGGTATGACAATAATAAATCATATGAACATGTATGCTTGGCATACTTTTGTATATGGATCATAGTTTACCGACAATGGATCCTCGAGCTCATGAGCCCCCATGGTACGATTCTGAGGTAATCTTGTAAATTGGACCATAGTAGTTTTAAACACAAGTCGTAATACGTAGATCCTAAGCTTGAATAACAGAAAGGTAATGCAATCGCTTTTTAGTCAAAGACGTAGGCACAATTGGCTTGGAGCTTGTGTAAACAATGTTATTATTACAGTCCTTACTAAAAATAGAAATTTTTTAATTATCTCGAGTTTTTTTTATGCAGTATGATGTGTATGGAGATCTATTAGGCCTTCTAGGTGCACACCCTGTGGCTCCACTAGTGTCATTACATCACCTTGATGTAGTACAACCAATATTCCCAAGTATGTCAAGAGCACAATCCATAAAACATTTAATGGAATCTATCAACCAAGACTCATCAAGCATCATGCAACAATCAATATGCTATGACAAAAACAGGTTTTGGTCAATCTCAGTTTCATGGGGATTCATGGTTCAAATTCTGAGGGGAGTTTTGTCACCAAGAGAATTAGAAATGCCATCAAGAACTTTTCTGAATTGGTATAGAAGAGCTGATTATACTGCATATGCATTCAACACAAGGCCTGTTGCTAAACATCCTTGTCAAAAACCCTTTGTTTACTACATGAGCAAAACTCATTTTGATTCTGCTTCTAGACAAATTGTTAGTGTTTATTCTCGTGACCAAAATAAGAGTCCTTTTTGCCGGTGGAGAATGGAATCACCTGAGAAAATTACTTCCATCGTTGTCACAAAAAGACGCGATCCTTTGCGCTGGAAAAAGGTAAGGTTGCTCATAATTTTTTATTTTATTTAGAGATCAAACTTTAATACTATCCAGACAATTCGATTTCAACTAAAATGCATTAGGTATGTTTGGATTAGCTTATTTGAGTTTATCTAATGACATAAGCACTTGTGAAACTGTTTGGAAAAGTTTATGAAAACAGCTTATGACATGACATGCCCACAAGTTGTTTCCAACTTGTTTCCACAAGCTCTCCATGATGCTTATATGATAAATGTTTGACTTTATTTTATTTTTTGTTATAGAAGTAGCTTATAATAATCACTTATATGATAAATGTTTATGATTTATGTGTTTAATTAAATTGTTTATCCAATCTTCTCTCTTACTATTTATGATAAACGTTTGTGATATATGCGTTTAATTAAGTTTATCCAAATATACTAAGCCACATAACCAAACACAATTTATATTCATTCTTCCATTAAGAAACCTCACTTCTGAAATTTTTATTTGATATCTATATACTAAAGGGAATTAATGTTTTAAGATTTTCTTGATTGAAATGGATGATATTATGAAGTGAATATTTGACTTGTTTTGCAGTCACCAAGGAGGGACTGTTGTAGAGTTCTGCCATCACGTAAGCCCTCGACTCTATTCTTATGGGTAGGCAATTGTCGACAGGGTGAAGTTACTGAATTGTAGCTGCGACGGACATATATGGAGCATACTGGAAATGGAGCTTCAAACTATATTTCCAATCGCTAGCCTCAAGCTGCATCAGAAAGACACCAGATGACCGGAATATCATATGCTAATGTTTTGTTTTCTACAATTTTTGTTTCATTTTCTACTCTTTTGTAAATTAAACAAAGCAAACTTGGAATTTTTTATGGTAGATGGTGTCATTTGATCCATGTAACCGATCCCATTTAGTCAGCAAACGGTTGGTTGTTATTGTTGTTGTGTTCATTATTGTTTCCGAGTGTGAGAACACTAGTTATTTACAAACACACATATTATAACCCACAATAACCTTGAACAAACAAATGTCTCTAATAATTCGCAAATAAGTAACAAATCTTTTTAAAATGTGAAATATGCATAATGTTAAGATGAATCCTTGAAGGTTTCAAACCAATCTTCACACTCTTCCTATTTGAGGGGAAATAAAGTTTGAGTTAAGTTGCAATATTCACATTCAGTAATAATATGCCAAATGGTTTTTATGTCCATACTATATATCTTCCTTTTTAGGATGGAGTCTATATTTGTATGGATAGATAGCTAATGAAATTCAATTAATAACAAGATCACTAAGTCATATATTGTAGCTGAAGCCAAACACTAAGAAATGATCCAAATCAAGAATCCTAATGAATAATGATAACTAAGCGCATTACAATGTAATTGTCTCAAAAAACTACTCCACTTATTCTAATCTCTGAATCTGTCAGTCTCAACTATTACTAGTAACACATCTTTGACCTTCGCGGAACCTTTTCACGAACTTTGTATCGGATGAACTTGTGGATCGTACTGATGCGAAGCAATGTAATTTAGAACTGTGGCCACATCGGCTATAGAAGGTGGCACATCAGGCTGCTCCTCCAAAACACACATCGCAGCAACGGTGAGAGCCCGGTACAAACCCCACACTGGATATCGACCTTCAAGCAATGGATCCACCATCTCCAAGAATCGCCGCTCTCTGAATAAAGGTCTTGCCTGCAAGCATATGCATACGCATACCGTCAGAGTTTTACCATAAAAAGTACAGTCCTCTCAAACAACATAACAATGTCATCATAATGAATCAGCAACGTTAAAAAATTGATGCTTCTCTTCATCATGATTAAACTACTCATTTTTACATAATATGTACAATGCTAAATGGGATATATAAAAAACTCGGTGAAGCCTAATGGACACTTATATTCTTTTATAGCCATACAAAGAGAAATAGCCACTGCAAATAGCATTAATTGAAGCTGTGACAGAAAAAACACGAGCCTAGAAAAAGAATTTGGAAAGGAAGGTCATTCACAACCTTGAAGACAATGTATGCTACAAAAATTAGGCCTTGGATGAAGATTTGCACCAACAGTGCTGTTAATACAACTTTGTCAACAACTGAGGCAACAAGTTACCTAATGTGCCAGTTCCACTTGAAATATCAGAGGATTGCCAACAATTTGCTTTGTGTATGAAGTAACACTCCGCAACTAGAAAAGGAAAGGCAATGCAAATGCAATAGCAACACTATTTATTGCACATCGACTTTAGATATTTGGAAGTACTTGATAAAAATTTGTTGCATGAAATATGGCAATCTAAGCCTCAAATTTTTTCATTATCATACACTTCAACTAATTTGAGTTTCCTTAAATACTACCAATGGAAAATTCACATATGCAGCCAAAGAAGTAATAATCTGACTTCAAAAAAGTTCAAGCCGATACTTTTTACAGCATGCAAGACATCGGTATAAACAAAAGATACAGTTTATGGCAACTTAGTTAGGTAAAAGATAATTGACATACCCATGCGACTAGAATTTGTTCATCAGCAGGTTTTCTATAATCGATGGCCTTTCTGCCTGTAATGAGCTCCAAAAGAACAACACCGAAGCTATAAATGTTAGACTTGAATGTCAATGGACCCATCATTGCGTAATCCAGAGCACCATACCCATATGAGCACATAACACTTGTCGAAAAAATCTTATTACCAATTGTGTCTACTTTTGCGAAGCCAAAGTCAGTTAACTTGGGATGATAATCTTCGCCTAACAAAATGGTGGAGCATTTGAGGTCACGGTATATTACGGGAGGCCTCATTTTATCAAGCAAATACTCCAAACCTCTAGCTACACCTACAGCTATTCTCATTCTTGTATTCCAATCCAGCGGTTTTTTCCCAGGGGAAAGATCTGAAATAACGAGGAAAGGGAAAGAAAAAAAGAGCAATGAGGACTAAGAATACTTTTGCCAATTCATTTTGCACATGTTTGGTTTGACGGTGAGTTCGACATAATACACTATGCCACTATGATTTTTGCTAACTTTATATTTAGAGCTTTAACAAAACCATGGTGCCACCGTGATTTCGCTAAATTCACCATCAATCCAAACATGCACTCTATTTTATATGAAAAAAAATGAGAAACTAGGAATTTAAAATAACAATATAGCATACCATGCAAATGGTTCTCTAAAGATCCTAATGGCATGTTCTCATAAACCAATAGCCTTTGCTCTCCCTCAGCACAAAAGCCAATTAACTTGACAAGATTAGGGTGTTCTGCTAAACTGAGTCTTATCACTTCAGAAACAAATTTCATTTTTCCTTGAAGCACAATAGGGTCAAGCTGCTTTATTGCAACAACCTACACAACAATAAAATGTCTCAATCTCACCAATTATAAATGTGCAAATTAACATGAAACTATTGTACAAAGAGCATGAATGTGGAAGGCATTACAAAAGTACTATGATTTTATGGGAACAATTTATAACGAACCTGATTTATTTTCTCGATGTAACCTTCATAAACCTTTCCAAACCCTACTTCACGAACAAAGCAATCTACCCTGAAATTCCCTGTTGCAACAGCAAGCTCGTCAAAAGTAAATTTCTTAACAATATTTCTGTCGGTGGACACCCCGTCTTTCAAATTCAAATTCTTCACGTCCAAGGAAAGTTGATCTTGTTGAGAATCATCTTCTCTTTCATCATCACTTTCATCATCTACAAAAATAAAGACATACAAAATAAAGAAAAAAAAACATACAAAACAAAGAACATGTGAGGGATAGAAATCAAACAAAAGTGCACATCATCAAAAAATGATAAAAGTGCAAAATGACAGCCGCACTATGATTTATTGATTGAACCATTCCGACCACGCAAGCATCCAATAGAAGGAAAGAAAAAAAAAACGATATAGAATATAAACAAACAATTAGAATCTGAACTTCAAAATACTCCATCAATACTCAAAATTCATCAGAGAGAGAAAGATAATCTACTATGTGGAAATATTTCTCTGGCCAATAAATTTTTTCGCCGTATAAAAACATGAATGGTCACAAACTCTAAGCCCTAAACCATAAAAAATTGCAAAATAAAACAGAAACAATTAAAATAAAAATTCCACATGGCACAAGAAGAAGCAAAAAAAAAAAACATAAGCATTCGATAATTTGCATCATGAAGAACAAACTCCCTCTAAAAAACAACCTTTGATATAACAGGAACAGTCGTAAATCCTAAACAGGAACAATAACAAACTCTAAACATTAAACTCTAACCCTAAACCATGAAAAAATTGCAATATAAATCAGTTGCATCAATAACGTGCACAAGAAAAAAACATAAGCATTCAACAATTTGCATCATGAAGAACAAACAAGCTCATCTATAAAAATAAAAACAACCTTTGATCGATCTATGACACATCCACCTCAAGAATTTCATTTTGGTAAAGTAAAAGATGAGAAACAAAATGAACAAAAAAAAGTGAAGAAGGAATACAAGGAAATATATAGGAGCATAATTGTGCTGTTTATAAACTAGGAAACAGTTGTGCAAACATTTAATGTGGACGAAATTTTGAACAGATTCAATGCAATCACAATTCTTACAAAAAGGAAAATAAAGGGCCGTGGCATTTTAATATGGTATACTTGTTGAGTAAGAAATTGGTGCACAAGCTTGTAATCCTATGTAGAGACCTGCAGGGTGAAGAACAGCACCATTGATCCTTTAAGGTTAATGCAACTCGATCGTTCATTAGACACCACATGATGTGATTCTCCACTTGTGTGTGAATTTCTAACTTAAACGTTTTTTTCTTTCTATCTATCTAATTTAATAATTTGTTTAAATTATAGATTAAAAAATAGTCAAATATCATCAAAATATAAAATTACACTATAATATGAACGATATTGAACATTATTAAAAAAAAATTATTTTAATCTTTTTTTAGGAAACTTTAAAAAAGGTTATTTTAATCTTTTTTGGTAGAAAAAACTGAAAAATAACATATACCAAAATTGATATATACCTTTTTGTATACAATTAAATGAAATAACGTGTATGTCATGACCAAAAAATTGATATATAACTTTTACTAAATACTGAATTTTTAATTTGTCAAAATTGGGGGAAGGGGGTGAGTTCGGCTGTGGGATAGGTATAACATGACCAAAAATTATTTCATCCAAAAATCAAGTTGGGTTCTCTTGAACAAATCGTCTTTGGGTAGAACTTATTAACCACTTAGTCTTATGGCTTGTTTCGTATATTACTTTGATCATATAGACTAAATATTTACTTTAATTTTTAATTTTTCTTAGGTGAATTAATGTTTATTAACTTTAACATAAACGATACCAAAAAGAAAACTTTAACATAAACCTTTCAATAAATTTAATACTTTTTTAAGGTAATGAATTTAATAATTTATTTTCGGAAAGTAATTTAATTTTTTACTTTTCCTTGTTAAATATGCACATGTAATACTTTTTCATTAATAGTTTCTTGATTAAAAATATTTTTTGGTCCCCTATCTTTATTTCATGGTTCATATAAAGTCCCTTGTTTAAAAAAAGATGCAGATAGGTCTCTTAATTTGTTTAATTAGTACCACATCTCAAATGAAGTATATGAAGTCATTTGTTAAAAAAAACGACGTTAAATGAAGTATATGTGACATCTCATTCTTCCCACTTTAAAAAAAACCCTTATAGATTTCAAAATTAGGGTTCATTGGAACCATTTTTTTCCCAAATTAAAGATCGTAACCAATCTTATTCCCTATCTAAGAAAACATGTCAAACTCATGAGGTTCATGATCAACTTCCTTTCTAAAATCATTGAACAATGGTGCAGATGGTGGATCCAACACAAATTTTTATGGTGCTCGTACTTCAAAACCATGAATTCGCATGAAAATGACTAATATGATACCAGTTAAACAAATTAAAGAACTTATATGCACCATTTTTTTTAATAAGGGACCAAACAGATGTTTAAGCCATTAATATTATTTTATGCACTAAATTTGACATATATTACTTGAAGTAAATAAAACCTAGTTTAATCTAGATTTTATTTTTTTTAGCAAATGGGTTGCAGATGGATCCAGATCGTGGGATGAATCCATAACAGTTTGACCAGAGCTCAAAATAAATTGGAATCACGCAAGAGAAAACTGATTGCATCAGATTTGGATGACAACAAATACCAAACCCTTTCGGGTTATAAAACAACAGACCCAACATGACGTGATAGATATTTAGCAAGTGTACTAAAAGCTACCGAAGTAATAAAATGTTCATCTCCATAAGGATTGCGTTAACTTCAACTTGGCGATATTTGTTATGAATTAAGATGTGTAACATTGTGTAAAGCTTGTAGAAGTGTTGTGAAAATAATAGGAGAAACGGATCAGGTTTGTCAAATCTTCTTGTTATCACTACTTGGTAAACTGCACCTATCCTTGATAATGTTCTTTTAGTTTTACGATGATTAACAATGTTATCTCTGATCAATTCTTTGACTCAGAGTTCTTTTCAATGATTACAGATCCTCAATTCCTTAAGTGATATAATATCCTATGAAGGTTTTTAAAGTCCGTTAATATTTTATCACAATTAAACAATTATTCATTCTTATATTAACTATGTTTAATTGAACAGTTAAATTAGATCCCAACTGAAAGCTAGGGTCAGTAGTAATTCATTCTTTACATTCAAATTATATATGATCATTATATAAAAGACATTAAACATAAATTTAACTGAATAAAGACTAGAATAGCATTATCATAGATAAAGTTTCACAACCTACATGGTTCAAACAAATTCAACAAGTTTCATCTCGAGATCTAATCACTAAGAACTTGGCTACTCATAATAAAGATTTACAAATAACAAATCCAAATGAAGCAAACATACAACGAACTGACAATGAGTTTGGTGAAAGGCCACCTCTTCAGTCTTCTGCTCTCAAATTCATGCTTCAAATCTGCAAAATTCAGAATCCTCTTCCTGAAAACAAGTTTAGCTTATATAGGAAAGCTCATGGGCACCCAAAATCTTGTCACGATGACAAAAATCGTGACACGATAACCTCTTGAAATTCAAAATCCAACTTTGGTGCTCCTCCAAATCGTGTCACGATAAAATAGGCAAGGAAAAACTCCAATTCATGGTTGAAATCATGTCACAATGTAGAAAATCATGACCTGATGCTTTAAACTCGACTTCTTGTAAAATCCCGCTTTTTGCACCTCGAGGCTGTCTAAAATTGCTAAAGACTCAATAAAAACATCAATACTCATAAAAAAAATGTATTGACAACATGTCATCAAGACGCAAACCCTAGGAACCCAGATCGAGTGATGAGTCCTACATAGGGATGCCAATGGGTACCTATGGGTACATATAGTATGATATTCGTTCCCGCCCCGTTTAATAAATATGATACCCGTGGGTATTGAGGTATTCATGGGTACCCATGAATTTTTGAATATATTTTTTTTTGTGCAAATAAAACTTTTTTTAATTATAAAAAAACATCAACTTTTAAACATTCATACATAATCCATTCAAAATTTCATAAATCATACATAATCCATATAAAATTCATGATTCTTACATAATCCATAGAATATGTTTTATGATGTGAATGAAGTGGAAACGGTGAACTATGTAAGATGAATTAAAAAAAATTAAAAATAAAAATAGGTTATTAATGAGGAATCTTAGGTGGGCGGTAAAATTTCCTTCAATAAGGTAACAACTTTAAGTAATAAGATAAGATTAGATATATAAGGTACGAGTATATTCAAATTTGTGTCCGTACCCATATAATAATGGGTAGACAAATACCCGTTTATTATACCCGTGGATACCCATTTAGCTACCTGCCCCGTGCCCGTGACAGATTTTACCCACGTGTACCCTTGGGCATGGGTACTTTTGTCACCCCTAGTCCTACAAGATGATAGCAACCAACAAAAAATTTCGGGTTGAGAAGCATAAACATCAACAAACTACATATATTACTTTGATCATATCCATTTAATATTTATATTAATTTTTTAATTAATTTCTAATTATTTTTTGATTGATTTAATTAATGTCTAATTTAATTTAATATAATTATTTTCAATAAATATATTATATTTTATATATTTAAAATATTATTTAATATTTAATTTTGGATTATGGTTATTATGCTCATAAGATACTAACACAAAAAAATTAAATAAAAAACTGGATTTTGCATGGATCTGAACACTATATAAGCATCATTTTACCCATGGTTGAGAGAGCTTGAGAATCTCATGGAAAGCAAAGGAGAAAACGTTTAGGGAACTTAGAAACTAAAGGTTGAGGGTATTTGTGTGAGTTTCAAAGTGTCCAAATGTAAATCTAGGAGAACCAAAAGATGGGGCTCTTGAGAAAGGGTTGGTGCCTTTTTGGGAAACACGTGAGTGGTTGCTAGGTTGTTGTTGCTTGTGGTTATTTTGGTTATTGATTGTCATTGATATTTTCCCCACACATCTAAATTTTATTGGTCTGAGATTTTGAGCTACCGAATTCACAACAACTTCAACAACAATGGAGATGATGCTACGGAATTTGGATATGTCATATTAGCTTGTAAACGTAGTTTTGCTTATTAGTTTCAAACTCTCATATCGAGCTTGGTCGAAGACAACCAAAAGAGGTTGCTCATGGCTTAGTAGGGGTAGCCACATTTTGTTATGTTGTTGTAATATCGTAAGCCCCTATCTTATAATATTTTGTGTTAAATAATGTATAGTAGAATGATAGCAATTTGTTCAAATTCCACTGCACAATAGCCATTATTTGACAATACTACGATGGTTCACAATAACATAAAACCATTTAATTATAGTTATGATGGAGACTTTATATGTATTGATTGTTGGAACAAAGGGTGTTTCACAAGTATACCACTTAAGTTTTGATGATAACAAGGTATTAAAAATTATCAATTGGATTTGCTAAACATTTATTCAAGTGTGCAGGACCATTAATCAAAG
>Ga0099826_10004088_pt1 | contig 10132 bp, 6 predicted proteins | sample Mtrugardesep15_FD_76830 | JGI IMG/M metagenome (GOLD analysis project Ga0099826, IMG submission 76830) | Root nodule microbial communities of legume samples collected from California, USA - M. trunc garden sep15 | ecosystem: Host-associated > Plants > Roots > Nodule | place: USA: California...
CTCTTTCACACTACTATGGCTTTTTCTAATGTACCTGGTCCAGTGGAAGAAATTAGCTTCTATGGACATCCTGTTGCATTTATTGCTCCAAGTGTATATGGACACCCACATGTAAGCTTTAATTTCTTACAATCATTATTGTTTTGGGGGTGGTGTGAATAGGAAGTGGTACTATCCCTCTCTCTAAATTATACTTCTTTCGTATCTTATTTATAGAAGAATATTAGGTCAACAAAAGTTGATGTACCTAATTTAAAATTAAGTCAAACACTAAGATTGATCTAATATGAGGGGTTTGAATTCCATATTCAAACCTCATTGCCTCCGTCGTATAATCTTTATCTAACAATTTTCTTCTGGGTACAATTTTATCTAATAATTTTAGAGTTACTTAAAAAAAAAAATCTATTTAAGAGTTCTCTAATATTTGTAAGAGCTAATTAAAACCTTTTATTTTATTTCTTTTGCAGGCACTAACCATTCATTTTCAAAGTTACGCCAACCAGATGACCATTTCTATGGCAGTGGATCCAACCATAATTCCAGATCCTTACCTCCTATGTGATGATGTTGAAGAATCACTCAAACTCATTTGTGATAATGTTGTTAAGAAAAGGCACATTGCTGAAATCATTTAAGATTAAAGAAATTTAATTACGAGCTCCTATAAAACTTTGCATTCATCGTCAAATTATTTTAAAATTGGCTTAACAAATAATGTTATGTAAAAAACGTATAATTTTGTTAAAAAAAAAAAACTTCAAAACACTTCATAAAATGTACTCTAAAACTAAGTGACAATGTTTACTAAACAAGCATAAACTGGGGTTACGTACAATGTTTATATCAACCAAGTTTACATAATTCTTTGTATGCAAATTTACATAGCCTGCATAATTTGAGCTTACATGGGCTAAGTAAACCCAGTTTATTATAAAATCTAAACTTTTTAACACGTATATGTAAACTTAGATTACATACATGCACAATGATAATTTCGATATTAATTTTTTGAGGTAAGTTTGTGACTAAAAAATATTGAATCAAAATAAAATACAAATTGCATGCACCCTGTGAAAAACCCTTTTTGTTATTATATTATTTCTTACATTTCAACTATAAACTACGATCGATGTTTAAGACGTTTTTTATTATCATATTTTGTCCATTTCTACTATTTGTGTGTATTTGGAAACGAATTTGGAAGCCCAATATCACTTTCCAATGCACTTTCACCATAAAAATTCTAAAGCTATTACACTAAGCTTCCCTTGCCGTGATTCTCAAGGGAGATTTTGGGTTAATTGACACCATTTCAAACATACAAAAACTATGATTAGATTGAAAGAAGTTACTTTGCCAAAAGATCAAGAAAATAAATATGTTGGAAATACAATCACGATAGGTAGTAAATATGTTTAAAGTACAATCACGATTAGTGAACAAAAAGAATTACATTGACTTTGATATGTTTGAAGTACGGTTATATGTACTATATCCGAGATAAAGAATTGGATCCTCCAATTATTTTCCATTATTTCTTTCACGTATTTCCATCTCATCATATAGAAAAATGTTTTTCATGTATATTCAATCTCATTGAATAAAGAAAAAAGTGAGATGGGTTATTAACATAAAAATTGAGTAAAAATTTTAATGGTGGATTCCCATTTTCTTTTTACCAAACCTTTATTTTATTTATTTTTACGCAGGAATAGAGAAAACATAGTTTGATTCAATGGAAACTTTTTCTTACTGTAACTCAAAGCATGATATATAAAACTCTAATATATATATATAAGTTCAACCCAAAGTGATTTCGCCAAACATAAACCTCGCTAGATGGTTGTATTAGAAGTCTAGAACTATGTCAAAAACATGTATACAGAAGATTATCCCAAAAGGTAATTCAAAAGAGATATATGAAGTATTTTCAGCACCAACGTTGAACATAGTTTGTGTATGTAGCAAATAAAAAAAGAGCACGACAAAATCATAGCACCGTTCTACTGAAACTTTGCACTTGAGAAGTCCATATTAGGATGCTGCAAAACATAAAATTTAGATAAGCAACTTAATTAATGGCTTTAAGATAAAAACTTATCATAAAAGTACTTATATATAAATATTTTTATAATAAAAGTTAAAATAAAGTGAAACTATTTAAATTAAGATTATAAGGCTATCATGGAGAGTTTAAGAAGCTTATAGATTATGTCACAAAGTGTTATCCAAACAGGCCCTATAGAAAATGAGAAGACAAAGAAATAGAGTATAAAAATCAAAGGTTCACCTGGCTCATAAATTTCTTCATCATTTCCTCTTTCTGAAGCTCCTCGCTTGTAGGGAGGCCCATAGACTTTTGCCTCTGATCAAACTGTTGAACAATACAAGATAACATTAAACCAACTAGCAAATATAAACCTTAAAAAATCCAAAACAATGTAATCTAAATCTGTCTGTCACAAGGCTCAATGTGTCCGTCCATTCATAAATTCAATAAGTCATCTCAATTGGATTGTGTGACTATCATCTTGAATCAACCATACCAAATAAGAAGAACATCATTTTTTACATAAAAAAACTAAGTACATGAATACTCATTTAAGTGCAAGGGATCACAAAATAAAAATGATGACAAATTCAAAAACAAATGCAGGTTATATAAGTAACTGAAGTAACAAAAATCAACTACTTACCATCATCTTTTCAACGGTCATTCGAGTCTCAGAATCCAGGTCACCTAGTTTGCTGCTTGCAGGTTCAACTTTTTGGGTGTTAATTTCGGGATCACCCTTAACAAGACATTTCCACCAGTCCATTTGATCATGCTTTGTTAAAAGAATAGAAACTGTATTCTGATCCTCTGCAAAGATAGGGTTTAAAATAATAATCAAGAATCACACAAACAAAACCCAGTTACAATCACAAGACTATCAACCAGAATTTTTCCACACAAAAAAATAAAAAAAATCAAATTGATAATGGTCATCTAAAAAGGGATTTTCTACAAACAGAATTGAGTAGTTTCATACCTATGCTCCAATAACATTCATCAGGCTTGATAGATTTATATAGCTCTCTCTGAGAAATTTTAAAACCATCAATCAGCAAAGGTTTATCATAAAAACTTCAAACAAACTAAAAATGTCAAACTCAAGACAGAAAGAACCATCAATTGTAAAATGTAAAACAAAAAAGTGTCATATATCTTTCAACAGTAACTCCTATAACTGAAAATGCTTACATCAATAATTGGTGGCTGCCCTTTGAGTCCAACTTTTAGATGATTCTTCTTAATCTCACATATGACAAAGCTTGATTTTGTTCCATTTGGCACCGGAACATTCACATTGAGCTCCTGCAATGTTTGAGTCCAGGAATACTTCTCCAGATCCATGCCATTACCTTGATTCGGAGCTGTTCATTAAAAAGAACAAAGATGTAAACAAAAAATTTAAAGGAAAAAACCTTCCATAATCAAGTTTGTTATTTGATATTATTCCACTCCATTTGGATATTACCCTTATCAGTTAATGAATAGTTAAATGAAACAGAATGACAATGAACAAAAAAATGAAATATAGTAAAATTACCACTCCATTTGGATAATTTACAATATAAAAAACAGAATTAATTCCACCATACACCATCAAATTAGAGAGGGAAGGAAAATATAACACTAGTGTCAAAGTCTATTATATTGTTAGTCCTAGTCTTGGTATTTAACAAATTATATTCAGATTCATGGGGGAGTAGAAGTGGATTCAATTGTAACAGACCAGTGCTTTCCATTACCAATCAGATAAGTGGTACAAATGTAGTTGTGAGAGAAGTGCACTCTAGGGTAAGACTGTTAGAAATTCAAGTGTGTGAGGATTAGTCAATAAACTAAGGGTCCCTTTTGGATTGACTTACTTTTTAGCTTTTGCAAAATAGCTTATGCAAATAAATAAGCTTTTTATTTATTATTCAAGCTTGTCGAGGTAGTTTACGAAAAAATAACTTATGTAGATACAATTTTCGATAGTGAAAACTTATAATTAACATAAAAGCTTATTTATTAGCATAATATAAACTATTTACCATAAGCTCAAGAATAAGTCAATCCAACGGACCCTAAACCCTAAACATATGATATATAAAAGAAGTGACTTGTATATTCAATTCTATTCGACATTTTGGACGGGTATGTGGTATCATGATCTCTTCACCGATGGTCTTGATCATTAGCCTGTTGTCAATGATTCTCCATCACGATAAAGAGTCATAAACTAATTAACAATTAACATTCTCAGGATCAAGAATCAACATCATCATACATGACTCATAGTGTCATCATATAAATTTCAACCATGTAGCTTATTGTCTTTCTCCAATACAATATAAAACCCTAAATTAATTATCAATTAACATTCTCATCTCTCTAATCATTAGATAGCTCATATTCTAATCACATAAATTTCAACCATCATAAAAAACAAATTTCAACAATAATTACAATGCTTAAAAAAAATATAAACAATAATTAAATTTTTTTTAAAAAAAAAAAACTAGGGCAAAGAATGAAATTCGTTAATCTCATACCAGCCTTCTCATCTGCCTTCTCCGTCGCCGCAGTTGCCTTCTCATCGTTCAATTTTTTCTCAGCAGCAGCCTTTGCTTTCTCCTTGGCAGCAATCTTAGCCTTCTCAGCAGCAACAGCCTTAGCTTTCTTAACCCTAGCAGCGCGAACAGCAGACAAAACTACCTTCTCAGCCGAATCCTTATCGAAGAAATCGATACTTTCTTTAGCGATGAAATCGAATACCTTTTCAAGAAAAGCGGTTGGATTTGAAGGATCGAAGGTGGAAGAGAAGGGAATAGGTTTTGAGGGTTTTGGTTGAGAAGATGATGATGAAGTTTTGGTTTGGTTATCGTCTTGGTAATCGGAGATGATCGCCATTGTTGATTGAGTTTGTTAGGGTTTGAAAAGAGAATTCAGAGAAAAAGAGAAGAGTGAAGTTTGAGAGTTTTTTCAACATGAAAATTGAAAACTCTCGTGTGAAGGGTTTCTGATATAAATAGTACAGAAAACATGCACTTTTGGAGACTTCTAGAATCTATGTTTTTTTCGGTTTACGTAGTTGAGCCCAAGCCTGGTAAGCTGGTAAGTTTGTTTTTCAATTTATTTTCAAAATCTTTATTTTTTTGTGGAAAAGATATTTTTTTTTTTTTAGGGGTAAAGATATTTTAATTAAAAAGTGAGTCTGTTTTAATTAAGTAGATATATTTTTTCTTTAATTTAACATACTTAATTGTTATTTCACAACCAGGAGAAATTGAGCCAACCAATATCTATATCTATATCTATACTATATATAAAAAAACTATTTCTTTTAGCATTTTTGGTATGATCTTTTTTCTCCAAAAATACCCGTAATTTTCAATATAAATAACACATGTAACAAATAGATAATAATAAATTTAAATATTAAAACAAATGTAACAAACACGATATGAATATATGTATATTGTTTTTTTTTCCATTATCATTTAAAAAGTATAACAAACTAAATGAATATATTTATGCTTACTTTTTATTGCACTAACGTTTGAAAATTATGAATGATATTTTTTTTATGAAATTTTAGTTTTGATTAAAAGTAAAAATATAAATGTTTGTTTCTTTTTTTAATGACATGAAAAACAATCTTTATTGTATGAAAGGTTGTTTAAGGGTATAATTAGGATAATAAAAAAGTAAGTATAAATATACTCATCTAGTTTGTTATATTATTTAAATGATAAAGGAAAAAAAACAGATATACAATGTTTTTTTGAAGGACAAATATACAATATTCATATGGTGTTTGTTACATTTGTTATAATATTTAAATTTATCTTTATCTATTTGTTACATGTGTTATTTGTATTGAAAATTAAAGTATTTTTTGAAAGAAAAATCAAACCCAAAAAATGTTGAAAAGGATAGTTTTCTTTATATATAGTATAGATATATTATACTTTTAAACAAATTTTTCTATAATAAATATTGTTATTCGTGTCATTAAAATAAAACAACAAACATTTATATTTTTACTTTTAATCAACTTTTCGCTAGTTTTAATAAAGATAAAGATTGTAAATAAAAAAGGAGCTTATCAGGTTAATACCACAAATTAGATACAAAGAACTTTTCAAAGAGGGACACACTAATTTCAAATTCTTTCATGGAGTTATGTGTAGCAGAAAAACGGGGTAATGTGATATTTGTTTTTAACTTTTTGTTGTGAACGGTGAAAAAATTAAAGGAGTGAATAATGTTTGGGAAATTGTATTTTATTCATTTCGACAATCACTTCAATTTTGTTTTGAGTGCGATCAAGTATGGAAAATTTTCAGTTTAAAACTCTCATCTTTATGGATGTGTCTGAGCTTGAGGTTCCCTTTAGTGAGGAAGAGGTGAAGAGGACGGTGTCAAATTATGATAGTTTCAAAAGTCTATATCTAGATATCAATTTTAGTTTTGTCAATGATTTTTGGCTTGAGTAGAATCATGATGTTAATTATGAGGTTTATTACTGATTTGTATGGTACGTTACAGTAGGTTGGTGAAAGGTTCTAACTACATTTTTTTTTTTTTGACAAAAGTTCTAACTACATTTTTATTACTCTGATTCCTAAGGTGAAATGTTATATGATTTTTGTATGATTTCATCATGATTAGTGCGAAGTTTCCACCGCCGCTTAACATATATTAATCTCTATCGGAGAACATGTGGGATACACAAGATGAGTTTTTTTTTCTTCCAACCAGATTTTTTTCATACGCACGAGCCATAAATCAAACCTCTGACCACATGCTTAAGGGGGCAGTCTGTTACCACTTGAACCAATCCATAATTTAAGACGAGAGATTATGTGTTAATCTATAAATAATATAATAAGCTTAATTGCAGTATTAATCTTCTTATTTCGACAAAACTGCAATTTTGGTCATGAAATTTCTAACTGTGCAATTTTGGTACACCACTTCAGAATTTTTCATCAATATTCATTATTTTGACCATCTAATTTGAAGTTGTGAAGATATATTTGGTGACCTGACATAGAAAGCTACAAAACAAAGGATGTTAAATTGAATCGAGGGTACAAGGTTAATATCATAGAGATCTTAAAAAGATCAATTAGAATAGTATAATGGACGCGAACAATTTACTACAACGTCATCTTATTGGATGGTCAAAATCATGAATTGATAAAAATTGAAACCGAAGACCAAATTTGGACAATTAGAAATAGAGAGCAAAATTAAGGTTTTTCCAAAATAAGAGGATTAAATTTCATTTAAGCCTATCTAATTTTTTTTAGAAACAATATTATATAATTTGAATGAAATAATAAAAAATAAATAAAATCGTAAAATATCTCCAACTATGATTTTTTTTTTTGAAAGAATCTCCAACTATGATTTAAAAAATTTGTCTCAACTACTTTTAATAAAATAAAATTCCTTATCTGCTTTTTATACCTTCATTTTTTAATTAATATACTGTTTTCATAAAAAGTAAAGATATTTTTTTTTCCAAAGAAAATGAGATTATCTTTCTAAGAATATTTAGTCAAAAAATAAATAAATCTTTTCAAAAATATATTTGAAACTAACTTACTCGTTTGATAGCGAAGATTGAGACTGAAACTATATTATTGGACCGATAAAAACGTAACGTAGGGTTCCACATCGTTTTCTTCTATATTTTTTTTCTATATAAATCAAAAACCTTTGAGTTGTTTCCACTTTGCAAAATCTTTAACTTCACTCTCCTTTGCTTTCTTTCTCAAACTTCCTTCAATCGTTAACAAAGAAAAATTCAACAATGGCGATCATCTCCGATTACCAAGACGATAACCAAACTTCATCATCATCTTCTCAACCAAAATCTTCAAAAACTATTCCCTTCTCTTCCACCTTTGATCCTTCAGAACCATCTGCTTTTCTCGAAAAGGTATTCGACTTCATCGCTAAGGAAAGTACCGATTTCTTCGATAAGGGTTCGGCTGAGAAGGTGGTTTTGTCCGCAGTTCGCGCTGCCAAGGTAAAGAAATCTAAGGCTGTTGCCGCGGAGAAGGCTAAGATTGCTGCCCAGGAGAAAGCAAAGGCTGTTGCCGAGAAAAGATTGAACGATGAGAAGTCCGTGGCAGTGACGGAGAAGAAAGATGGAGAAAGTGGCTTAGCAGGTAAGAAAATAACGAATTTCGTTCTTTGCCCTAGTTTTTTATTTTATTTTTTATTTGTCTGATTATTACTTATTTTTTGAAAGTGTTGAAATTATTATTGAACTATTAGTCATGATCATTGTGTTATTGATGTGTTGTTGAGTATTTTAGAATGCTTTTTTATGAATGATAACAATTGTGTCTGGTTGACATTTTTATATGATTATAACATGAGTTTTGATACTAATTCTTGAGCTGAGAATGTTAATTGTTTATTAATTTCATGGTTTTTATTGTAATGGAGAATCATAGACAATAGGATAATGATCTATGAAACACTGTCACAAATATGGACAAGACACTCAAAAATTAACAAGCTAACGAGTTTATTGAACTTATCACATTTATCCGACACATGTTAGACATTGTAGATGTCATCCATCATAAGTGTCGGTGCTATAGAGCTGATGACTTAGACCATGCATCACCAAATCACGATATATTGCGATGAAGCTAGCCGGAATTTTAGGAGTGGCGCAAATCACGATTTATAGTGACGAAGCTAGCCGGAATTTTAGGAGTGGGAAAACAAAAAAGGAAAAAAAAACTATGTATCTTATCTGACAATTTTCCTTTTGTGACGAAACTATTTGCGTACGTAGTTAGTAGTTACTATAGAGACTAATTTAGATATAAGGATCAATTCATTGATACAATGATCTATAGATTAGGATCAACTTCCACTCCTCTATCAATCTGAACCATGGATTTGATACTGTCTGTTGAGTAAATTTCGGAGAGAACAGGAAGCAATAACCGTTTAAATACTAGGAACCCCAAGAGACTTTGACATTCATCTTCTATCTTTTTCTCTCCTTTAATTTGATGATTCGTGACGGAATCAATTCTGTGTTTTATATTGTAAAGTTATCCAAATGATGATGGAGTGATTTCATTGTCTTTTTTGTTGGTGTCATTGCCATTCTATATCACTTAACTCTTCATTAGCTACTGGAATAGTAACACATAACACTAAATGGTTACCAGCTTTACATAACATTTTAAGGTTTTTACACCTTTGCTCTTTATAATGGACAGCACCAAATCAGGGTAATGGTATGGATTTGGAGAAATATTCCTGGACTCAAACTTTGCAAGAGCTCAATGTGAATGTTCCGGTGCCTAATGGAACAAAATCAGGGTTTGTCATCTGTGAGATTAAGAAGAATCATCTAAAAGTTGGACTCAAAGGGCAGCCACCAATTATTGATGTAAGCTTTTACTAAGTTATACATTCGCAGTTTTTATCGAGAGATATATCTTACCTGTGACATACATTTGTGTTATTTTTCGAAATTGATTGTTCCTAATTTGTCTTTCAATCTGTAATTTTTAGTTTGTTTAAAGTTTTTGTGATGTCTGTGCTAATTCATCATGAGTTTAAATTTCCTAGGGGGAGCTGTATAAATCTATCAAGGCTGATGAGTGTTATTGGAGCATAGGTATTAGACTATTATTAAATTGCATTTGTGGAAAATCCTTTTTTATGTGACCATAATTCCATGATGGATTTGATACTTTTAAATTTTGGTGTTTTGCTAATTATTTTGAAAACTATGTTTGCAGAGGATCAAAGTACAATTTCTATTCTTTTAACCAAACATGATCAAATGGACTGGTGGAAATGTTTGGTAAAGGGTGATCCTCTAATTAACACCCAAAAAGTTGAACCTGCAAGCAGCAAACTTGGTGACCTGGATTCGGAGACTCGAATGACTGTTGAAAAGATGATGGTAACTAGTTTGTTTTTGAATATGTCATCTTATTTGTTTCGCATGATCCGTCTTGATTAATGTTATATTGTATTGTTCAACAATTTGATCAGAGACAGAAGTCTATGGGCCTTCCTACAAGTGAGGAGCTCGAGAAACAG
>Ga0099826_10004089_pt1 | contig 10131 bp, 3 predicted proteins | sample Mtrugardesep15_FD_76830 | JGI IMG/M metagenome (GOLD analysis project Ga0099826, IMG submission 76830) | Root nodule microbial communities of legume samples collected from California, USA - M. trunc garden sep15 | ecosystem: Host-associated > Plants > Roots > Nodule | place: USA: California...
GGCGAAAGAGCTTCTTCTACAACTTCATCTACTTCTTCTTCTCCCAGAACAACGGTGTCGTTTTTCAACTCCTTCACCATTCTTCAACTTCTCATTCTCCACTCTCTAACTCTTCTTCTTTCCCTCTACATTTCAAATCCTTCCGATCCATTCACCTTCTTCAACTTCTTCCTCTTTCTTGCTTCCACCGACTCACACAGCTTAGGTACATTTCATCTCTTCCTTCCAATTTTCCAACTGATTCAACTTATTTCCTTGCTTCCTTCATATTTCTCTTATCAAAATTCTTAATTCACTTTTTCCTTCTTGAATTCTTCTGCATTTGACTTTTTTGATTTGTGAACTGTAACGAATTTTTCTGCTATTTATTTTCATTACTGCTTAATTTATTGCTATGTCGTGTGTTTCTATGAAATGTAGTTGAGAAAGCAACACATAGTTAGTTAATCTAAATCTCAGTATTTTCTCAAATAGTTGCTACTGCTTCACTAGGTTAATTTCTATATATGGAAACTTAAAGATACTACTAGTTCCTATATATGAATCATTTTTATGCTTGAACTTAGAACACTAATTATTCAAATTTAGGGATCTGTCGTTAATTATCGATTATATTAGCAATAATATAGACTAGATACATCAGTTATTCGACTAATCTACGAAAAATTATTTGTTTATATTTGAGACTGGAGGGAATATGCTTTATGCTAAACTGTAATTAGAAGTGTTAACTTAGTTTTTATACTACATTTAATTTTTTCTTTGTCTAAATTATGTGAAAGATTACTGATTTTGGTTTATTTTTGGGTTTAATTGCATTGTGTAGTAATTTTCTAATTCTACCATAAGAAAAGAGAAAAGGAAAAATGTTATGTTGATGAGTACAAAGAATATGCAAATCTTGACTAACACAATTGTTTTGGTTTGTATTGAAGAGAGGGGATTTTTTTTTTACTAAATTGATGACATGGAGCAGTATGAAGTACTTGAGCAAATTGGAAAAGGTGCTTTTGGTTCAGCTCTTCTTGTGAGACATAAACATGAGAAGAAAAAGTAAGAAATTGAGCCTATCTTGGCTTTTTTTTTGCTTCCTTAAATTATGATGTATGAGATCTTATGTATCATTATTAGGAATGCTTTTTTTAATGATGGGTTTTGATTATGTAGATATGTGTTGAAGAAGATTAGACTTGCCCGCCAAACGGAGCGGTCTCGTAGATCTGCTCACCAGGAGGTTCGTGCTTCTTAGTCGTGATTCAATTAGTGAACTGAGTTAGGTCATGTTTGGATTGGTTTATTTGATATTATCTTCTGGCATAAGCACTTGTAAGAATGTTTGGGAGAACTTATGAAAACAGCTTATTGCTTATCCGAAGACAATTTAACTTTATCTTATCTTTTGTTATAAAAATAGCCCATATATAAGCACTTGTGCTATAAGCTGCAAATTAAGCTGTTTATACAAACAGGGCTTTATTATCTTGTGTTGTTTTGCTGTATTGTAAAATATTTCCCTCTGCATACTGCATGTTTCCTTGTGCATCTGTGCTGCAGTTCTTGAGAAATTTCATTTGCTAGATGCTAGTCTAAAGATAGGTTTCTAACCTTAATATTTACATTAAGCAGTAAACTTCATGACAACTTATGTTGGCCACATTGCGTGTTGTGAAATTGTCTGTGGATATGATTCAAGATAATTCTAATGTGTTTCTTATGGCATGTATAGATGGAGCTTATCTCTAAATTACGAAACCCATTCATTGTGGAGTATAAAGATTCATGGGTAGAAAAGGTATTTTGCATCTCTTCCATTTTGTTGGTTAGTTATAAGAGTGGCTGAAACATCTTGTTTTTTATTGTCATATAAACTTCAAGTATTGACCTATTTTGGCTCTTCCTTCTCAGGGTTGCTATGTCTGCATAATTATAGGTTACTGTGAGGGTGGAGATATGTAAGTCTCTATTCTTGACTTCTTCTGATGTATATTTTATAGTTCTATTTTCTTTCAGCTTATGTGAATTGAAGCATGAAAATATTTGAATTACATTGTTATGTAACCCAGGGCGGAAGCTATAAAGAAGACTAATGGTGTTCTGTTTCCCGAGGAGGTTAGTGTCTCTTTTTCTCCTTGCTGATATTTTGATTTCTGACAAGAGTGAAGATAGCATTTGAAATATTACATTTAAATTCTAAAAAGGATCATTTGTTTTCAGAAACTTTGCAAGTGGCTCGTTCAACTTCTTATGGCACTTGACTACTTGCACATGAATCACATTCTTCATCGTGATGTCAAGGTTTGTAACAGGTTTCTCTTTGTACATAAAAGGGGTATTTCTATTTGCATCTAAATCTTATTAAGCTATATACTAATGAGAAAATCACATGATTCCATCAGTGTTCAAATATCTTCTTGACGAAAGATCGTGACATACGACTGGGTATGTTATTTCTTTTCTATGGTTCTTTAAGTAAAGTATAGATCATTGAAATTTTTCTTACAAGTGGTCAATGATGAATCAGGTGATTTTGGACTTGCCAAAATGTTGACTTCTGATGATCTTACTTCCTCTGTAAGTAATGTGTAATGCTTGAATGAATCTACCTTTCTGACATTGATTACATTTAATCATCAATTAATCACTGTCTTGTATTGTAGGTTGTGGGAACTCCTAGCTACATGTGCCCTGAGCTCCTTGCTGATATACCTTATGGTTCTAAATCAGATATTTGGTCCTTGGGTAATTAGTACTTTTGTTATGATTATTTGTTCTCCATAAACTATCCATTATTGGTTTATTATGTATGTATGATATCTGAAATCGGTTATACAGGATGTTGTATATACGAAATGGCAGGACATAAACCTGCATTCAAAGCATTTGTAAGTTTCTTGGGCACCCACATCTTGAATCCTATGTTCTAAAGATCCCCCTAAGGTTTATACAACACCCCCCCTTGAAGTTTATACCCACGTCTTCAATCTTTAAATTCACTATCAGGATGTGTTGTATAAACACATTTGCTTATCAATTTGTCTATCATCAGATTTCAATGCTTGGACGGGGATCTTATGTTGTGTTGATTGACCTCTAGGCTTAAATCGATTTAACTTTTTTTCTGTGACCGTGTTGAACATATTTTTTCCAACTATGATGTTTAACTGCATATTATCAGCTGCATGGTTATACTTCTGTCTCAAATAATTGAAATCTATACGCTTTACTGTTTTCATATCCTCTATGCATACTTGCTTTATTTGATTAACTAATTATCTTTCAATTTCTTTGAACAGGATATACAAGCATTGATTATCAAGATTAGTAAGTCCATAGTGGCTCCACTACCAACAAAATATTCTAGTTCATTGTAAGTCCTTATCCTTGCATCATAGAGTTACTGTGGTTAATCTTGCCATTTGCAAAGTGCATTGTAATGTCTTACGCTGTGAAATTTAGCATTTAACAATCAGTGTCTGAAGCTAAAAGGAGTGGGTTAGCGAAAGATAATTCAAAGTGGCGTTTCTTGTCAAAATATAACAATAAATTATTAGTACTATAAAATTTTAGATTGTATGATTGATGATTGGTTGAGTCATTTGTTTTTCCTTTTGGCAGTCGAAGTCTGGTTAAAAGCATGCTGCGGAAAAATCCAGAGCTGAGGCCCAGTGTATGTATAATTCTCCTTTGACCTTGAATAATGCAATGCAATGGCACCCACTATTTCATTTTTTTTAGTTGAACCAAGTGTCTAGTAAAGATGGTCATTTATACCATCATCTGAAGAACAAGCATGAAATTTAACCACACATTCATTCTTCTATTTTACTCTGGGTAGATATCATGCTATGCTCAACCATGCGAGTTTAAATTTGATCCGTCACATGAACCTATTTTCTCATTTAAAATTTTACCTCCTGTGGTAGGCTTCTGAGCTTCTTGGGCACCCACATCTTCAATCTTATGTTCTAAAGATCCATCTCAAACTCAATAGCCCCAGGCGAAATACATTGCCTGCTCATTGGCAAGAGTCAAAGTACACGAAGAAAACTAGATTTTTAGTTCCAGAAGACACTGTTAGGGATAAGCGCTATTCTTACAGTAATGACCGCACTCTAAATCCTAGCGTATCTGGAGCTGATCAAGATTCTGTATGCTCTACCCTAGAAATAGGTTGTACTCCTGATCACTTGAATCAAAGGTTAGCAGAATTATGTACAGGTGATAGCCGTGACATGAAGTCGGTCCATAAACCTGTTGTTTCCAGAACTTCTAGTATTGCTAAGGCTCCAAAGTTCACTTCATCAAAAGTTTCTGGCACCAACAGAAGATCAATGGAATCCTCAAACAATCGAAAGGTAGTAAAGCAAACTGTAAGTATTTCAAGTGTTTTTGGCCTTATCTTTTATCCTTTTAGTTTGGGGTAGAGGAATATGTTTGCCACGTGGTTTATTCATGAAAAAAACTTAAGCTTGTCGCATTGTTAAATGGTTTGTTTTATAATGGACCACTCCCGGACCTTTAATGGTACTTTTGGAAGATTAGGGTATTTATATTGATTAAATCAAAAGACAAGAACATCATTCCTAGTTTTTAATACTACAAATACTGCTAGCATTATATTACAGAAACCTCTGTTGTGTAATTAGCTTTTATCCTGTTCATTTGTTTTATACAAAAAATCGTAAGCTTTTATTTAATCATCAACGTACACAGCTTTTACACTTAATTTTTCTGCTAGATAACTCTGATTATACCATTTATATCAATTCATAAAACAGTACATGCACCATTAGAGAAGTTAATTCTGGGTTTAATACTTCTGTTAAATTCTCTGTATTCAAATTCAAATATTTTTATAAAATATAAAAAGAAAACAATAGGAGATTACTTGTAGAAGTAATACTAAACTATATAAAAAACTAACATTTGACAATCGTATCTGGTGATAAAAGATGATAATATGTATTAAGAATATATTGTAATATTCAAAATAACGAGGGGTGATATTTGGTCACAAGTGAAGTTACTTTATCCAAAATATGAAGTTTACAAGTTTACACAATGCCTGACTTTATAAACCGTGGTTGCAGCTTCCTGTTTCACATGGCATCACAAAATCTGCTCATACAAATCGCAGAGCATCATTTCCTTTGCCAACAAGGGGTGGTATTCAGGAGCCTCCTTCCATGAAGAGTGTTGGTTTGCTTAGCCATGTGTCTTCACCGGATATCTCAGTTAACTCTCCCCGTATTGATAGGATAGCTGAATTCCCATTATCATCATATGACGATTGTTTGTTCCCTGTCAATAAGACGTCAACCTCTGCACAAGGTTCCTCAGGATTCCCATCTCATTCAACTGTGATAGACAAATGCACAATAGAGGTATGTGATAGAGCCTCTGTTAAGCCTAGTTCTACGGATGATTGGCAGGGAATCAAGCGCAGCATGTTAAAGGAAATTCATGAGGATAAAAGTGGTTCCTCTGATCAAAATGCAACGGCAGGTGCATCAAGCTACACATCTTCAGACTTGCAGCGCCGTCAGTTTGACACTTCATCTTTCCAACAAAGGGCTGAAGCCTTAGAAGGTTTGCTTGAATTTAGTGCAAGATTGCTCCAGCAAGCAAGGTATGATGAACTAGGAGTTTTGTTGAAACCATTTGGTCCCGAGAAAGTTTCTCCAAGAGAAACTGCTATCTGGTTGAGCAAGAGCTTCAAAGGGAACACTAACAACACAGAAGAATCCCCGTAAACTGCCATAGGTATGCACTGTAGTCATTTATTGAGTTCTGGTGTTTCTTCAATCACACGGGAGCATTTAGCCAGCTGATTTTTGTAGGCTGTCATTTTTTTCATTACCCTTTTCTTCCACCTTACTGAGTAATTATGACTAAAGTTCGGTAACTAATGTATGAAGCAGACCATAAATATTTTCATGGTAACAATACCTGTCTGACTCTTTTGTATAATTGTTGTAATAGATGTTTTATTTTATGTCAAAATAATTCCTATTCAGAAAAGGGAACATGTTGGAATCTTAACCCTAGTATTCATGCAATTTTTTGGTTAAGTAGTCTAGTTGCTTGAAGTAACATTTTGAGGCGAATAAATGTGTAGATGGTTCGAACTCCAGCTCCTGCATATAACAATTCATTGTCCCTTGAGATATGTCCACGGGGACGTGCACTTAAATGTATTTTAACTATTTGTGAAAAAAATGTTATTTTTTGTAATAACTATGATTTATTTAAACAATAGTTCCTTATATAAGATAATAAACAAGTTTTACATTTTATCAAAAACAAAGTTTTAATAGTAGTACATTTCAATTTGCGAGAATATCATTAATTAATTTCTCTCACAAATATTTTTTGTCATGTTACATAAATGTATTTTAATTCATTTTTCTTTCATAAGTTATAAGTTAATTTTTTTGAGGGAAAAGTTATAAGCTAATTTAAACTGAGTTAATGCTAATGTTAAACTGGTGTAAAATAACGCCAGATATATTTTTTGACAACAAAATAAAGCCAGATTTTGGCCTTGAGTAGAGACTGGTCGCCCAATTTTGTATCTAGGCTAGTGGTATGCTTTTGACAATTATATCTGGTCATGGGGTAATGTTGGATTCAGTTTTCCTAGTTTCTCTTCATTTTTGTTGACAAAATGGCTTCTCTCCTTAAATACGAACAAATTCGAGTGCTTGATCGCTTTTGACGAACAAGCTGTTTGCGGGACGATAATTGAGGATGGAGGAGGATAAAGAGCGAAAATGGAAGACGATTGTTTTATGTTTGTGCAGCAAACTAATGTTGTCCTGTTCGAAGGTTTGGAGGCGAGCGACATTCGAGGTTTTCGGGCAAGTAAAGTATAAGAGAAAAAGGGTTTGAGGGTGAGTATAGCTTGATAGGAGAAGATTTGAGGCAAGCAAGAGAGATTCTATGCAAACAAAGATTGAGAGAAAAAGGAGTTTAGGAAATGTGAGGATGGTAGCCTTGTAGTGATAGTGAGAAATGGGGAAAGTATAATGCTCAATTAAGGACTTCTACACATCATCAAAATAAATAAAAATCTTTAGATACACAAGAGAACGTGCCATTTTTTAAAGAAATGACATTTGATATTTAAATTTTGATGTGAAATACGATGTTGTTTGATTTTTATGTGTGAAAGTAGTAAAAGATGAAAAATAAAATATAAAGTGTGGTCCATGTATTTTGATTTAAATAACACTCTTATAATAAGTTAATTAGGAGGTTTCACAAAACCACCACAATAAAACCTTCACTATTTTTCCCTCAAAAAAAAAAAACAACCTTCACTATTTTGAATAAAATAACTCCACTATTTGCATTTTTTGCTCTTCTAGAAATGTACGCAGACTAATCTATGGGGTTTCATATATCAAAGTCTTTATAAACGTACCAAGGATAATGATGCATGCAATAAAATTATGCTCAAGGTGTTCTCATACAAATAATTATATAACTAATAGAGAAATTCTTGGTTTGTGCTATTTCGTATGCAAATGCAAATACCCATCACCCTCAAGAAGCATGGTAGAAAAAGAATAAGAGGTAGATGGTCAACCATGGTTGTTAACTTCATCAGTTTCTAGATGTTAATGTTGAACATGAGTGCATCAATATAACTTAAATATTTGTGATTTGACTCTAATCTATGCCGTTACTCTTCTGGCTCTGACTTAGTCAAAAAATATTAAAAGTTCTTTTAAAGGATTAAATTTTACGTAAATAAGTTAACCACTCCAAAATCAGATTTCACGGCCATTCATATCAAACCGGCCAGGCTACAATAGTATTAGCATCATAACTAATTTGGTGAAAAATGTGGTTTTGATAGGACTCAACCTGGATTATTCATTCTTAGGGTCCTCTATGTTGACGTCTATTTTTCCTAGAACTAGACCATTTATTTAGAAGAAAAAGTTGCCTGTATTTACTTTTTAAACTTCTAGATAAGAAGAACTTAAATTTTCTTTGAAATGCTAAGAAGAACTTAAATTTTCTTTGAAATGCGGGGCAGCAATAGAAAACATTAGGTTTTACAATGAAAACATGTAATCACCTAAATTTTGACTCTTACTATCTTTTAAATTAAATTTGAATTTGATCATACTTTTGCAATGAAAACATGTAATTTTAATGTAACACTTATATTTATACACCTCTAATTTTTCTATACTAATTTAACATCTGTTTCTCTCTTTTTATATTCCTATCACATCACCAATTTTACTACATTTATTACATCACTCTTTATTTTTCATTTTAATATCGATGTAGTATGCTCAACGTACTCTTTCTATGATACCATAGTAAATATATAAATAACAAAATGATAAATAATACTAATCAAATTTCTAATTTCTTTCATTACACTTTGTACTTTATAAAATTGCACTTGATAAAGAAGTTGAAGTGATTAATTAGTTATGAAGTTTTTAATAAAAATATTTCAATTTCTTAAGAAAAACAGATTAACCAATAGCTAATTGTGATAGCCAGAATTAGTACCAATTTTTTTTTTTTGGGTACAAACTTCTTTTTCTGTTTGAAATGATAGCTTAAATTACATAATACATTTAAACAAAAATCAAGCATATGTGAAACACAATAAATTTTATGCGAATGTCAGATGCTATCACAAATACTACTTCAACCTTCCCAGTCAAAAAAAAAAACTTCAAACTTGGAAGACTAGAAGCTATAATAAAAGAAAAAAAGGCTATAATATTAATATTGCTACTATATCATTATATATGAATAGAATAATAAAGACGTGTAAGATCCTTAAAAAAATAAAATAAAGACGTGTAAGAAAAAACCTATGAACCAACAATAATAACATGCGACAAATGATACCCTCTTTACTATATATAGAAGGACAGATTCAAATACCTTTTCAATCATACACCCTATACTAATTCTTATTGTTATAGTACTTCTTCTTACTTTCCAATTCTCTACTATCTGTGACATTACCAAATGGGTTCTTTCAAGTTGTTGGGTCTTATAGCCATGGTTCTCATGTTACTATTGCCCATGGCTGCCAAAGGGGATTTTTTTGATGATGTCCTTGGTGCGTAAACTCATTTTTGAAAAGAAAAAAAAATCTACCTATATATCTGATGCATATATACATGGAAACTTTACATGATAGTGAATTAATTTTTATTTTTTTTAGGGATGATAGTGAATTAATTATTGTATACTAATATGATCATCTATGTATTTATTAACTTAACCGTGACATATATATGGACATATATTTGCAGAAAAGGTTTGTGAAGAAGTGGAGTGTGGGAAAGGAAATTGTGTGGTGAATTCAAGTTACCCTTTGAACTTTGTTTGTGAATGTGATTCTGGCTGGAAGCGAACCCAAGACGAGGATGATGATATATATGCTACTAGCTTTCTTCCATGTGTCATTCCTCAATGTAAATTTCAATCTCTTTTCCTCCTTATACTTACTCTTATTTACTTGTTACTCAAATAAATATATTTTTACTACTCATTAACTTGTAATTTTTTTTATGAAGATAAAAACTTAAACTTTAACCTAAATCTGTTCTATTCTATCATTAATCTTGCAGGTAGCTTGAACTATGGTTGCCAGCCAGCACCTCCTCCAGTTCCGGAGAAGACTTTACCTCGCAACATTTCAGCTTTTGATCGTAAGTGTAACGCTACTTAACTCTTTGTTGACTTTGGTTATTTAGTATTCAGTCATGACATACGTAAAGTCCTGCTAAAGTTATAATTTGAACTTGTGTTCTTCGGAACAATTTAACCTTAATCGAAGTTCGTTAACGCTTTATATATAAAAAATTAATTATCAATTCAAAAGGTTCATGAATTTTTTTGGTACAATCTTCATTTTTTATGGACAAAAAAGTTTCATGAGTTTGATGATACTTTCTTATTTAATGATAGTATAAAAGAGAAATTTAGAATGATAAAGTTTGATTTCACACTAACTATAGTTATGCAAATAAAAAAATATTTTTGTAGCTTGCTATTGGGCATATTGTGGAGAAGGAGAATGCACCAAGAACAGGACACATACCCACGTATGTGAATGCAACCCCAATTATTATAATCTTCTCA
>Ga0099826_10004090_pt1 | contig 10131 bp, 5 predicted proteins | sample Mtrugardesep15_FD_76830 | JGI IMG/M metagenome (GOLD analysis project Ga0099826, IMG submission 76830) | Root nodule microbial communities of legume samples collected from California, USA - M. trunc garden sep15 | ecosystem: Host-associated > Plants > Roots > Nodule | place: USA: California...
AGTAAATTTAATGTGAGTAACAATTGTATTTTTAATTATGAGAGGTTGGAGACTTAAAACAAACTTTGAAAATTATAATTGAACTTGAAAGTTAATCGAGATATCAGCTAATAACTTTCAACGATGATTATTTCTTAAAGGTGAATTTTGTAATATCTCATATTGCTTTTAGGATTGTCGACTGATCTCATATATCAATACGAGTTTGACCGACTTAACATATCAACACGAATCTTTTCAGCGTGTTTTATCCTCACTTGCACGCTTTCTGAGAAAGTTCTCAGAAGGTTACCCATTCCAAAATTACTTCAAGTCAAGCACGCTTAATTGTGGAGTTCTTATGGTTTCAGTTACCGAAAAGAAGATGCATCTTGTTGATATGAGTAATACCAAACAATTCTTATAAGTTTTTCTTTAACTATGTAGTCTCATACCTGCACAGCCTCAAGATTCCTCTCATTTTGATGTGATTCGGTTCCTCAAAAAAGTTGTCGGGAGCCGCTCATTGTCATGTCTTATGCACCGGCGACCACTCCCCGCCCTCGTCAACCTCGGGTGTTACATGTCATCCAGCTTTCGCTTGGTTCATCCCTGAACCACATCGTACTGGTAAGGTCTGCTCTGATACCACTTGTAACATCCCATACTGCTTACATGATTGCCGACTTACCCCACATACCAACACAAGTCTTTTTAGCGTGTTTTGTCCTCACTCGCACACTTTTTAGAAAACTTCCCAGAATGTCACTCATCCCAAAATTGTTCCAAGTAAAGCACGCTTAACTGTGGAGTTCTTATGGTTTGGGCTACAAAAAAAGGAGATGCGTCTTGTTTTCGGTAGTCCATTCCATAAGAACTTCACAGTTAAGCGTGTTTGACTTGAAGCGATTTTGGGATGGATGACCTTCTAGAAAGTTTCTCGAAAAGCATGTGAGTGAGGACAAAACACGTTGGAAAGACTCGTGTTGGTTTGTGGGTTAGTCGGCAATTTTGAAAGAAGTCTGGGATGTTACAAATTCTTTAACTGCTCCAAACAAATGTTATGTACGGTGTTTTTGAGGTGTTCGAGATGCTAAACTAAAAAATACATAAGTTGAGGATAAAAGTAGAGCGGTAAAGGGTAAAAATGCGTAAATAGCTTGACCGATTGATTGTGTGTTGAATAAAATGTACAAGGCTAATATTTATATAAATTTATGAGTTTTATTCCAACATTTGCATGAAGGCAACCACTTTATCACCGATGAACATCGTTCCTTGATCAATTGTATTTGTCTTAAGGATACCAAACATGTATATGATCGGATGTAATATGAAGTCAATGATCTTAGACATATAATGAAGAGAGGTATTGGATCATATGAAAGTCAACCTAACCGAGTCAATTAATTATGTATAAAAAGGAACACGAAACCTTTCAATTACAATGTTGTTTGAAGCAACATATTTTAGATTTAGTGAACTATTTTTAAGGAGGGGACGACAAATAGAACAATGATAAAATCAAGCAACAAATACTCATAAAATCTAAAAAAGAAATTGAGAAGTAGCTACCCACCAAATTCACCAATTTGATCAACAACACAAACAATTCTCAACGGCAAAAGTTACCAACCCACAAGAGGAGAATTTTTCACGTAAGTTTATAGTTAACCCTAACAAAAAATTATGTGACTACGGTGAATATTAGACACTACATATTTTATTTCACATTATAGTTGTTTAACTTCACTTGTGTGTCATTAAGGAGAGAATGTCGATGACATTGACCAATTCAATTGTGACATATAAAACAAAAGGAGTGATATTTGTACATCTAATCTTAGACAACTCTTGTGACAACCATTATTCATCTTTTTTTATTGGATAAAAATAATAGAGAGAGAGAGAAAGAAGAAAAGAGAGAATAAAACTACATGTGAGTATGAGAGAGAGAATTGTTTCAAAAGTTGTCAATTCAACTATTTGTATGTGTCTTATAAAATGATCGACCGTTCTTCTTTACTATTTGCATGTGTCTTGTAAAATGATCGATCTTCTTTTTTTTTTCTCTTCATGAGAAAAACCATAACGTGGGAGTATGGTGGCAAATAAATGGTTAGCAAAGAAATATTTGAAGTAGCTTAGAATAAACTAATAGTACCAAAGGCTAATGACACAATTTTTCCTTAATAAATAAGTTGTTGAATCAAAGTTGCATAAGACAAATCATTAAAAATAAGTTGCATAAAAGTTGCTTAGTTTTTCTACCATTGGTGCAAAATATGTTTAGATTGTGTAAGTGAAATGTGATGTTTTCAAATTAATTTAATATTGATTATGTAATCAAATTCGAATTTTTAACAGATTGTGGGTTGTCTATACAAACACTAACAGAAAGTTAGAATGTCACCCACGGAAGAGGGTGTACAGGCAAGGTAGTCCCACGCGCGCAGTTTGGCAAATATATTTCTACACAGAATTCGGGTGATAAGTTTGAAGACTTCTTTTGTCAAAAAAAAAAAGTTTGAAGACTAACGAACAACATTGTTCCTTCAAACAATATTGTTATTACTACTAGTGCTAGTCAATTTTTTGAGGGATACTAGTGCTGGTCAATTAGTACTCGTTTTAATAGGTGTTATTTCATTAATCATACAACATACTTATTTAATCGTTTTTTTTAAGAAAAACAAGTTTATGACATTTCTTTAATATATAAAAAATGTTTATAGCATTTCATTAGATATTAAAACATAAATATATGGTGGTATAAATATTAGAGTTAACTAAAGATATGAATTGAACATATGACGTGACAAAGGCTACGGTAGGCAACTTTTAAGTCTCCTATCGTAGGAGACTTGACCTTTTTTTTTTTACGAAATTGATGTCAACCATTGGATGTACTCTAGATATTAGATTATTTTTACATTTTATTGTATGCTGTCAAAAGTCAATACTCTCTCTTTTATTTCATTGTCCCTTTTTCTCTCTCCTATCAACTCTTCTCTCTCTCAACAACTCCGATCTACAGCAACCAACAACAACAAGAAACACGGTTGAATGGAAGGCATGTCGGAGAGGGGGCCACGCTACAGCAAAAATCTGAACTAAATAGTTTGGGAAGAAGAAAAATACACTCTTTAATCTTTGAAAAACTTGCTTTATTTTTTATTGATGTAATCTTTTCTCTTTAATGGATATGAAAGTGTGAATCCTTTTAGTGATGATATCAAAGATTTTGGTTTTATTCTCTTAATATTTAATGAATATGAAATTGTCAATCTTACTATTTATTGGGTTGTCCGAAATCTTCTCTCATGGATACATAGATATGAAAATTTGAATACCATTCTTTTTAAAGTTAATGCCAAATCTAGGAATTAATTTTCGAAAAGGAACATCCAAGAACAAAGTTTTTTTTCCTTCTGTGATGTTGTTTAGCATGTCAATGATTTGTCTCGGTGATGGAATAAACTTCTGATCGGTGTGGATAGAGATGAAGGCAATAGTACACTTCTCTCTCTGTCTCTCTCTTAGATCTACCAAATGAAAAAAATTCTAGTGTGGAGGGATTATGGTAAGATCTGTGTTCTTCGTCAATCTAACGACAACACGTGTCATTTTTGTTATAAAAAAAAAAAGACAGTTTTGTTTTAATGTCTCCTACCGCTGGAGATCCATTCAAATCTCCTACCGGAAACGGCGTCCATATGACGGTTCTTAATGAAAGTTCATGATAATTTTAAATGTGGCTGGAGCTCACACATTATAAATGTGGAGAAGTGGGATGTCAGGGGTTAAAATATGCAATGTCCCTACCAACTGAGCTAAGCTCACGGGGACAATAACGTTTAGACTTAAAAGCTATAAATTATATTCCCAAGACGACTATTGACGCTCAAAATACAAATCCCACGCCTCTTTTCAGTAAAGTGGTGCGAGATGATCTTAAAATGATTTAGAAAGTATTGAAAGCTAAAACTACATGTATGATTGTTGATAAGGAAGTATCATTCATGCATTTGTTGGGCCACTGAGGAGAGCTCGGGGGACCGTTCACATCAAGGCTAGAACAACCACACAAGCAAGAGAGACATCACACTCTTACCCAAAACCTTAAGGCAATGAGTTTATGGGTCCTCTTACTTATAACGTGTTTAACTTTTACTCTTTTATCTGATGTGGGACATATAACTCACACTTGCACACAAACACTCCCCCTTAAGTGTGAGTCCATCACTGCTTTTTTTACTTGCTTGTATCACCGTTGTTGCACAAGAGTCACTTACTGCTTGTACTTTCGTCGCTGCTTTCTGGACAACTGACCGGCGGCGTCGGTCGCACTCTTCGTCGAACCGGGGCTCTGATACCACTGTTGGGTCATTGAGGGGAGCTCAATGGACCGTTCACATCGAGGCTAAAACAACCACACAAACAAGAGAGACACCATACTCTTATCCAAAATCTTAAGGCAATAGGTTTATAGGTCCTCTTACTTATAAGGTGTTCAACTTTTACTCTTTTATCTGATGTGTGACATATAACTCACACTTGCGTACAACAACAACATTCACTCTCTATATTTCAAAGAATCAAGGAGAAGAAAATTAAGTTAAAAAACGCAGATAACAACTACAACACCCGCTTTAGAGGGAAAAAGCCCCACCTCAAGAATCAATTTTAACTACTTCAAATTATTTTTTTGAAGAAACTACTTCAAATGTAAAACCAAACAAAGTGGAAAAGAATATTAAATTTTTGTATCAAAATTGTAAGAAAATTCTTGCACTAATTTAATTTGACTCGTCCAAAGGCGCGTGCAAAAAAGAGAAAAATTGTGACAAAAAACATCACTTTTGCACTGACTCTCAGTCTCATCTCATAGAGATGCCTCAATTTGTTTGTTTGCATGTGACTTACTTCTGCTCTCTCCATATTAATGGTCCATGACCATCCTACGCCACACAATAAAATATCTATCAAAGGTTGGCATATGCTATTTTCTTCACAACCTTTCAAGTTCAACCAAGAATATCTTCCCTATTGGTAGTACATCTATGACAAAACAATAAGATATATGTATCATCATCTATTGTCTCATAAATCATTATCAAAGTGTATGTAAATGGCTTTGAGTACGATTTAAGATAAGAATGGACACATGAGACGAAGATAGATACAATTAGTTAAGGCAATTAATATGCATAGAAATAGTTGATTAATTTTACTTTTGGATCATATATAAATTTGATAATCTGGCCAAGAGTCTTGCTAGCATCTATCATAACAGTCATTTGTTGAATAAATAAGGGTATATATTAGCATTTTCTATAATATGTATTTTATTATTTGCACTCGGTTAATATTTTTTCGTCACTACCAAATAACAATCATCCATTGGATATTGACGTGTCAGCTAAGGAGTGCATGACACAATGATCTCACATGAAAATTGGAGTGTTCATGGGTACATGTTAACCTGATGATCAATCTTAACTGTCATGTTTGGTTTATTTTATTTTTTTTAATAGTGGGGATTGAATTTGATGGAACATGTTCAAATACGAAGTTGTTTGATTTGTGTAACGAATTTATGTTTTCAAGTTGTTAGAATTTCAACCGGTATAGAAGTATAAACAACGAAAATCGTAAGACAATGAGACCTGATTTTTATTCACGAAGTTTGACCAGCGGTGTCTACCTCTGCAAATATAGAGTTTTTTTTTTTTTAAAACATCAATATAGAGCAACTATAGTTCCGTTTTACTTCTGTTATGAATTTGAGTTTACAATTTCACAACCAATGTATGTAATACTGTTGTTTAGTTTACAATAATACTCATGAACTAGTCGTCCCCCAACATCAATTCAGGCTAACACACGGGCCAAACGCAAGGGCGGGTGTGAAGGAAGCTTCACAACGCTCCGATACTCCTTCTTCGTCCCTTAACCCTCTTCTGTGTATATATGAGTCATAGTCAACAAATCTAAGGACCTAACCTGCTTAAAAAAACAAAAAAACTTATTTCTCTTTGTAAATGTAGTTTAATTTCTTATTTTGGCTGATTTAGAAGTGTTTCAATTTAGTTTAAGTGCTACTATTTAAATTGTAAAATTTAGTCTAAGTTTCCAATTTTCATGAAATAGAATGTTATTTCATCAATTACATGAAAGGGTAAACCGAGGGTAAGATAGGTGACATTGATTTCTGCAACACTTATGATAGAGTACATATGTGGAGTTATGTGATTTATCACAAATCACATAAATCATTTATGGACTTTGGTGAGAAACAAATTAGTTGGGTGATAATGTGTGTAAAATATGTGGTTCATATAGTACAAGTTAATGATGAGTTAGCACGCCCTATTTTTTCTCCTAGCCATTTATCTCCATGGATGACACACTTTCCATTATTACATAAAAGTGAAATCCTTGTTTTGCAATTCATTCTAGTCCCGACTCTTAGTATGCTTCCTTCATATTCATCACTTTTCCCTTTTTTTTTTGTAAAACTTCCTTAGAACAAATAAACCTACATGATGATATAGTACCATCTTTATTTTTGTTTGCCTTAACGTTTTCTAACTTTGAACAATAAGCAAACCGAAATGATAAGCCTCGTCCATATTATCAAATTCCATTTCCAACCTTGGCTTTCAATCAACACTTAAAGATGTCATGTTTGATGAAACTATCTAAATGAAGAAATGTGACGAGTAAATAAAAGAGCATTATGCATAAAAAAAAAAATTTGAAATTTAGATCTCTAATACGAGGATAAAGCATAAAAGTAATCTACTTGAGAAATCCAAAAGTCCTAACTCAACTAGCAAAATGCCGAAATTGTTAGACCGGATGCCATGACCAGGGTTCGAACCCCGATACCTCCACTTGTCTGTGTGAGTTTATAATGGATTTGTCATTTCGTCTATCTACCCAAAAAAAAAGTAATCTACTTGAGGAACATTGTAGTTGGGAAAGGAAGGTGTTCTGAACTGTCCAAAGACCCGCACTCATCATCAGTCCATGCCCAATAAAACAAACACAATTCATGTCTATTTACTTCACACCCCCTCTCCATGAGGGGGGTGCTTGTAGCAAAACTGAGCACTAATTCAAATACAAAATCATAATGGTTTTCCATAACCACCATTTCGTGACGCTCGACGGTTACGGTTCTTGCTATCGTACGACTTTCAGTCATTAACGACTACATCTGCATCTTCTCTCTATATAATGGGACTTTATACAATCCCCGGATGTAAGATACTTTTCAACCTTTAACCTACATTCTGCTAATCAAGTAAGATCATAAGAGAATGTCACCATCATTGTCTCACTCTATTAAAGGTATACTTAGTTTCTTTTTAAGAAAGTAAAGGCTTGTACACATGGCTTAATCTGATGCATCCAATTGATCGAATAAACGAAATTTATTAAAGGTACCATACATTTTCCATGTTAAAATTACTCGATCGTGTTAAAGAAGAATATACTAATATTATTAGGGTTCTTTTCGAGGGAATTAATATTCTTAGGGTTGTGGTGTTTTCCTTTGTTGCATCGAACTTGTTAAAATTAAAAGGGTTAAATATGTTTTTAGTCCCTATAAATATACCAACTTTTCGTTTTAGTCCCTCTAAAATTTTCCTTCAACTTTTAGTCCCCCAAAAATTTTCCATCTTCACTTTTAGTCCCTCCTTTAAAGTAAACTCATATGTAGAATTAATATTTTTGAATAAAAATTTACAAAAAAAATTCATAATATTATAAGAATCTCTCCCAAAAAAACTTATAATTTTTTAACAAAACATGAATTTAATATGAATTTTTATATATTTTATGGTTAAAAATTCATATTAAAATTATGTTTTGTTAAAATATTCTATTTTTTTTTAGAAAGATTTTTCACAATATTCTACACATTTCTGCACAACTTCATCAAAAAATATTAAAATTAACTTAAAAATAATGACCAAAAGTAGTGATTGAAAATTTTATAGGGACTAAAAGTTGAAGGAAAATTTTATAGGGACTAAAACGAAAAGTTGGTATATTTATAGGGAACAAAAACATATTTAACCCTTTATATTTTGAGTTTTAATTTGTAGTTTAAATTTAATTTTATGTCAAAGTATCATGGCCGCATTGTATCTTGAATTTTGAAATTTTCCTATATCGGCGCCGTATTGTATGCGTGTCGTATCATGTATATGGGCTTCATAGATCAAAATCAATAATAAACACTCATATTGACAAAATTACATAATTCGTAACTTAACTTAATTTCTTATAACACTTTCGTCTTTTATTTTTTTTTCTTTTCATGATTATTTTTGGTACAAATTCTTTTTATGATTTAATTCTTTTATATTATAACACTTTTGCCTTTTATCTTTTTTATTTACAAAATGTCAATATTATATCATCTTTTATGAATTTTTTTCAATGAAATATAGGTTTCTATATTTGTATTATGAGGATTTTTTTTAGAGGAATAAATTTATAACATTTCATTAGCAATTAAATAGTTGATACATGCCAGTACATCAATATAAATACGAAAGCTAGAATGTGGGTTTGTTTATGAGATTGATAATTTTTTTATAATTTTTTTATTATGAATTTTTTTTATTTGTTTTGATAAAAGAGGATAAATATTGACACTTTATAGTATAAAAGATTAAATAAATGACAAAAGGGTTATGTAAAATTTAGTTAAGGGAATAATCATATGATTTTGCAAAATATATTTTACTAAGCCCCGGCTATAAACTTTTAATGATTTTCTTCTTTTTGATGAATTCTCCCAGCTATTTGCTAAAAGGTCAGTTTAGTAGTTTTATTTTAAATGCAGAAGTATATGGATATTTGAGAGTCGGTCAATATGAGATCTAAGACAAATAAAAACAAAACGAGGATGCCTTCAGTTCTGTACATGCATTTTTTTCTCTATTCCGAGTCTCAACTAACTTACCAAATTTCTGACATAATCGCATGTTTTAATTTCTAGTTTGGGTTAAAGATCAGTCAAGGGCCCCCAATGCAGATCCAATAAAGTTTCACTATTGATACACAGAACATCGTAATTGACTAAGTCTGTGTTTGGAAAAGTCCAATTCCTCCGCGAGAATGATAAAGTAATAAACTTGTGTACTGAATTTTGGACAAGAAAAACATATTAGTAATTGCTTGTAGAGCTTACACTAGATGGGTTCTTTATCTCAATGATAAACACCACCAATGTCAAGAGTCAGGACAGCAAAAAACAAAAATGTTTCACACAGCTCTTATTGTCTCTTAACAGTGTTCCTCCATACCTGCTATCATTCAAATTTAAACACTTCATTTAACTGACTTCTACCATCTATAACTTGTATAAACATTTTGAGTAGCATCAAAAGAAAAGTGCAGCATGGTTCAAATGAATTTTGTTCTATGATGTATCAAAACTTATTGGACTATGCTATATACATGTCCTGAAAAGAATTACATCAATCATACATACCGATTATGGTCGGGATATCACATTGCCTTAACGACAACTGCTCTATTGCATGACAGTTACATTTGGACCGATGTAGCCCGCAAACAATCACTATTACTATCGCATAACATTCGATTCAAAAGAGCATAAAGATCAACAATACTTTTATTGGTTACTTATAAATTTTGCAAGCGACATACCACACAATATAAATACTGCACGACATGAATTGCAAAGCAAATTTGATATCAACATAATTCCAACATTTCAGGATATTGCATAGCCATAGAAGCTCTTCCCACATTTCAGAATATTGCATATTTTGTTGGATATTTATAAAATCAACAACTACAAACCAAAGACTTAAAAAATCATCATACTCATACCCACCACAATTCCAAATACAAACATCCCAGATTAACATGAAAATCTATTATATCAAAGCAGTCAAAGCATCCTAAATTATATTTAGAAGAAATACGTTAAAATAAAAAAAATAAAAAACACCGTAATTTACTTCATACAAGTGAAGAATAAGATTTTCTAGAGAATTCTGGACAGAGAAATCACATTTGTAATTGTTAGTAGAGCTTACACTATGACTATGAGTTCTTTTATCAATGATAAACAACACTAGAGGCAGCAAGAAAAAAAAA
>Ga0099826_10004091_pt1 | contig 10130 bp, 4 predicted proteins | sample Mtrugardesep15_FD_76830 | JGI IMG/M metagenome (GOLD analysis project Ga0099826, IMG submission 76830) | Root nodule microbial communities of legume samples collected from California, USA - M. trunc garden sep15 | ecosystem: Host-associated > Plants > Roots > Nodule | place: USA: California...
AGATGAAAAAGAGGAGAAGAAGATGAAGAAAACCTAACGTTTTTGAATTAAAACTAACGGAAATGACCAAAATGTGTAACGGAGAGAAGTTAAGGGACCAAAATAAATCAAATTTTAGTTAGAAGACCAAACCGATACTACCTAAATAGTTAAGGGACCAAAAATACAATTTAGCCAAAATGTCACAAATAACTTTTGTTCTTCCTGACTGCAAACTTCCAAGGGATAAATGCCCTCCTAGTCAATGTCACAAATAACATTATGAAAAGAAAACCAAGTTACAAGCATGTTCTATGATGTTGTTTTTTTTATTTTATTTTGTGTGTTTGTGTGTGTCTTGAATCTATTATAAGTTTACAAAACAACAAAAGCCAAGATTTGAAATGATTGCTACCATGATTTGAAACCTTGGATCAACCATGTATATCTATATCAATCAAAACTAAGACCTTCATTTATTAATTCTGAATCAAAATATATGTCTTTTTGAACTGAAAAACATTCAAAATAAACTAAAATCTAGACGATTAAAACAATTTTCATCAGTACCATGTGAGTCAATTAATTCAAAATAAGAAACAAAATCCCTGAAAAAGATAAAGAACTCACTTGTAAAAACTCTGCATATTTCGAATAACCAGTAAAAGATCTTTCATTTACTCTGGTGCTCATTCTTGGGAAAGGGTTCCAAAGAGCTCAGCTAAAGCCTGAAAAATCACTACATAATGAGAACATGTAAAAAGCGAAAAGTTATAAGCTTTAAGCTATAAATTACTTCTCAAATATGTGTCTTAGCAAATAGGATGGAGAATAAAGAGCCTACCTGTTTAGGTGACTAATATCAATACATGGAAATCCTTAGATTTGGAATATGGGCTATCTTGTCCCAGTCTTGCCCTGTTCCCTTCCAGCATCGCGTCTTCAATGTTGGGCATCCATAAATAGTCAACGAATCAAGTGCAGTGAGGTGTCTAATACCTTCCGGCAGGCATTTTAATTTCCTACATTCAACAATCACCATAGATTGAAGTGATTGCAGACCTCCCCATATTTTCTCTGGTAAATACTCAAGCTCATTGCAAAGAGAGATTTCCAGATGCTCCAAAGCTAGGTTGAAGGCTTCATTTGGTAACTTCTTCAAATTTGGTAAAGCCCATACTTTTAGAGTTTGAAGACAAGTAAGGTTTCCAAACATCTCCTTTGGGAAGGATGTTATTCCTTCACCTCCAAAAAAGGTAAGTTTGGTAAGACCATACAAGCTAGAGATTGACTTCAGTAGCTCATTATTACATCCATGTACATGAAGTTCTTTAACAGATGGAAGACACGGAAGTTCAAGTTTTGGGCAACGGTCGATGCTCAAAAAAGAAAGACAAGGAAACATCTCATCTCTTTCCACTTTCAACAGTCCCTCTAAGTTTGGCATCAAAATTAACACGAGTGTCTCTAGAGATGGGAAAATTCTCCCCTCCATACCATTGTGAAATTCATCATCATCCAAGTATTTCACAGACAAACCGGTTAATCTGAGTTCTTTTAGAGATGGTAGTTTACCAAGTGATGAAAACCGCTCACAATGATTGCAATAACTAACTTCAAGAGTAACTAAATTACCAAGAGTTCTAATCCAACTTGGGAAGCATAATCCTTTGTAAGAAAATATTTTCAAGCTCTTGAGATTTGTGTGAGGTTGAAGCACTTCGATTACTTGATCATCACTGATAACAGGGGTCTTGACAGGTGTATCACCACCCTTCCATGACAAGCGTAATTCATCGAGGTCTTTTTTACCCATTAAATTGGCTTCTTGAGCTTCAGATAAACTACCAACATTTTGTAAGCCTTTGATCTCCAGCTTTCCTCCTAAGTTTAGATCACGTAACTCTGTTAAGCTATGTCCTTTCTCTGAATTAACAATATAAACACTTAAGGTTCTTAAGCAAGATAATTTTCCAATGTGAGGAAACATGCGAGACAATGAATCACAATCTTCAATGACTAAATGTCTAAGATTTTGTAAGCAAGACAAGCGTTTCGGTAGACAACTCAGTTCTGTAAAGGTATACAACCTCAAGATTTCCAATTTTTGTAAACTATAAATTGAGTCGGGGAAGGTTTTTAAGTCAGAATGGTAAAGCTCCAAATACCTCAAATGAATTAGACTACCGAGTAATGAGAACTCAAAAGCGTTTGTTCGCAAAACCCGAAGAGTGTGCTTTTTTGGTATGAAACTTCCAGAGTGAAATTGAATATAATCTAGTTGATACAATGTTCGCAATGATTCTGCTTTTGTGAAGGAATCCTCTTCTGATAATACCGGACATTGAGAGTCGAAACTAATATGATGTGTGCTTTTTGACAAGTTAGTCACATATGCATTATCTAAAACCATACATTCATGCCCCCCTGCTAATTGAGCAAGATCATGGACGAGATCATGCATTTTGAAAGAAATCACTCTTGAATAATCATCCAAATGGATGTCTTGAAAGAAAGATTTTTGATACAATTCATTCCAAATCATGTTGCCAACATCTTCAACCTCCAAATTTTTTCTAGATGAAATAAATCCATTAGCCATCCATAGATGAATCAATTCTTGCTTCATGATTTTTGTATCTTTGGGAAATATAGCACAAAAAGCGAAACATTGTTTTAAGGTTGGTGATAAATGGAAGTAGCTTAACCTCAAAGCTGGCAAAATAGAATTCTCATGCGGTAAAGCCCAGATCTCGCTCTCTTTAATTTCTAACCATTCCTTTTCTTCACTTCTTGAATGCATTAGACACCCTAATGCTTGCGCTGCAAGAGGCAATCCTGCACACTTTTTTACTATCTCCTTGCCTATTTCCACAAGCTCAGCACGATCTTCTTTGTCATGTCCAAATGCATATTGTTTGAACAATAACCAACACTCATGATCAGAGAGAACCGACAAAGGACGGGTTGAGCATGTTCCCATGATTGAGGCAACATCCATGTCCCGAGTAGACACTAAAACGGAAGTACCTTTGGATCCACAGGACAACACCGATTTCAACTTATTCCATTTGTCTTGGTTTAGTCCGAATTCAAATTCTTCATTTTTGTTCCACACATCATCCAAAACCAACAAACATCTTTTACCTTGCATCATTTCTTGCACCTTTCTTTGTATTACATCTAACTCCATTGAATCACACTTCTCTTTTGTCATGGATTCTATAATGGAACACAAAATCCCCTTGACCGAGAAAACCTCTGAAACACAAACCCAAATTTTTGTTTTGAAATTGTGACTCACCCTATGATCATTGTAAACCAATTGAGAAAGAGTTGTTTTTCCAACACCACCTAAACCGACAATGGGATAGACGGATAGGAAGTCAGAGTCCTTTGCTTGGGTGAGAAGAAACTCAACAATCTTCTCTTTATCATCTTCTCGTCCAAACACTTTTGGTTCAGCAATAACGGAGCTGGTTTGACGCCATTCAGCCACTTCAGTTGGTAATTTTTCTGTAACAGTAACACCTTCTCGTAGAAGAAACTTGTTCTTATCTTCAGCAATATGATCGAGTCTGCTTGCAATCTCTTTCAACCTATTGCCTATGTCATGGCGAAACATGATGTTCTTTGGTTTGAAAAAGGATGAGCTTTTAAGTTGATTGGATTTGATGGAACATTCATCAAGGATATCATCAAGTACATACATAGCATCTTTGAGTTGCTGCAGCCATATTTGAACAGAGTGGTCTGTTAATTGCTTCTTTTCAGCGTCTGCAAGAACAGCCTTGATCAGTTCTAAGGTGGTTGATAGTTTTTGAGCCTTTGACTTGATTCCAGATACAATTGCAAATTCTTTTTTAAGAAGAGATGTCAGGTTCTCAAACACAACACCAAGTAAGGCATCAGTCATTTTTTCAGAATGGAAATTGAAGAGCAAGCAAGTAGCTGTTTGTGAATGGGAAAGTATGTAGGTGATAAGATTATGAGTTGAGGATGAAATATGTAAGTGATAAGATTGTGCAATAATGTAGTAGTTGTTGCACCACAATTACTTTGAAGGTGAATGTCGGTGGAAACTTTACAATTCTCCCTGAAAATTACTTTGTTAACTTTTTTTTTAAACAATTTTTCTGTTATTTAATAGTATAATTTATTGTTTTGACTGTTTCAAAAAAAATATAGGTGATGGCATTAAAAAATGTACTGGTTGAGGATGAAATATGAGTGAATGTAATGCTAGAAAGTTGGCAAAGTAGTTGGTCAATGTGCAGCAAAATTGTGGTAGGTCTTGCACCACTGTTATTCACTGTTAGATAGATGGACCAGTAGTTTTAATAAATTTCCAGTGGGACATATACCACATGGGAAATTTATAGCTCAATTTTTATTTTATTTTTGTATACGTTTTTGATGAAAAAATCTCTTTTTCTTTATCTTTATTTTCACAGTCAATTATCATTTTCTTATTAAGAATATCAAATTTGTTCATCTCATTCATTCAACATGTAATATTCATCCCATTTATTTCATAATCGAATCATATTTGTCATAAGAGGTAAACTACCCTCAATTCGTGATGTAGGTCTCATTGGTAGTTTTTTCACACGGTCAACTTATATTTTAATATCAAGAACATCAAATTTCTTCATCTTTTTCATTCAACATGTCGTCTACATTTTCTTCGTTCAGAATTGAATCATATTTGTTACTAGGGTTAAACTACCTTCAATTAATCAAGAGTTGATGTAGACCTTACGCGCAAAATGACTATCTATCCCTAATTATAATTACCCTTTAAAATAGTTATATCTCTATATATAATCTATATACAAATTATTAGATGCATTTCCTATTTTTCTAAAAATACGTTTAATTAATGCTATTAACTTCTCTTAAAAAATTTAGAGTCAAATTATGTACATATAAACAAAGATTAATTTGATAATAATCATGTATAAAATCGCACGTTAACTACACTACAATTTTTTAAATATTAGAGTTTTTTATGGTTTAACCATTTCCCACTAGATCGACTATGTGTATAACCCTCAATTTCATCACCTCAATGCTTGCTCAAAATGCTAGATCGTTCTTACTAATATCAATGTACTTGTGATTCTTATCTCCATTGTCGTTGTGGAGCTCAAAATGTTTCTGAAGTATTTTGCACTATATATCATTCCACTATCATTTGATGAGGAGAATTGACAATGAACATTTTCTAACATTGCAATTTGATATTCACAAGCGGTTTGTTCTGCATTATTAACACTTAATGCATCATTTTTTTCCTAGTTTGGGACCGCACGTAATTCTTCTCCATCCTTCTGAATTTCTTTGTTATTGATATTTGCACGTGTTTACCTTTTGTTTGTTATTGATATTTGCACTGTGTGTGTCTTTGGTTGTTGGGATCAAAATATGTTGTCTATGGAGACAAACGTAGAATACCATGCTTGATATTTCAAGCTCCTACAGACCATATTCTCTGAAGACCATCGACTAACATAAAATGGAATTCAAAGGAACTCTTCCCTAGCGATATCATCATCCATTGTTGGTGGCAATGTAATTCGGCCATAAATTCTTAATACAATATAATTTTGCTATTTGACTTGGATGAATATCATATTAGGCACGACTTCTGCAAAAAGGGATGAAAGGGTGGTTGTTTGCTGGAAGAAGAGGCATTGGCAATTGTGTTGTTGCAGTAGCCACAAAGAATTTCCCTAATATAATGCTCTTTTAAAAAAATTATGTTTGTGTCCCTAAATATAAGACTGATCATCAATTACTAGATACACCTACGATATAAACATCATATATATCACTACACTATCCTAATAATAGTTTCGCCCCACTGGATGAAATTTTAAAAAAGAAAATGAAATTTTAAAAAAGAAAAACCTTGAATACAGTATCTTAAATAAAGTTAGTCATGTTCAAAAACAATGTAAATTTCCATTCCTTTTCATTCAACAACTCAAAAATAGGTGACATATTTGCATTAACGCAATCATTCATCAATTCAAAAATAGGTGATATATTGCATAAGAAACAAATCAGATACCCTCCATTTTCTTTAGGTTCTGTTTGGAAATTAGGAGGAAAGGTGAAGGGAAGGTCTGAGGGGAGAGAGAAAGAGAAAGAAAACTACTTAATTGGCGTTTTTTGTAAAAAATAACAAACTGCTTATGAGTACAAGTATAATTTTAATTAAGGCTGTTATTAGAACTCAAGCATACAAAAACCGATGGATTACAGCACTATATCTAATCTAATTGATCACAATGATGAATGGAGGTTTCAGAGGGACACCATAAATTCCTCCCCTCTATAAAGATAATACGAGTATAGATCTAAGAACCTCAATCAGTAAGCATTAAAACTAAATTGGCAAAGTCAAGGATGAATTAAAAGGTAGAATTTTTCACTGCATTCCAGGCAAGGCCATGAACTAAATATTCAAGATCCGTTCGCATATGTTAAAATAAGAGATGAAAATATTTTAAAGCAAAACTGGGATTAAGGAAAACAATATCGCAACCTTGATAATTAATCTTACACAACATAATATGACAAAAACTAATTCATCCTTCTGATGAGTTCGTTGATGTAGTCTTCCCTGTTTCCAGCATCACCACCTTCAACATAATGATTTCTTTTCTTCTTCATACCACCTAGAGGAGCTTTGAGCTTGAAAGGCCACAGGAAGTTGTTTGCCTCTCTGAAGTGAGGTCCAACTGTTAGTATCTCGTGAATCAGATCTTCAATACAGATGATACCGTGCTTCCCAAGAACCTGCCCATTGGATAATGTCAGCGTATAAAAAAATAAACAGTCAGCGTAAATGTTCAACAACACCATACACAGAATCTGGAATGTTGAATCAAGATCAAACAACTCTAGTTCGAGGTTGAGCAAATAGGGCCCAAACAACAAAATCGGAATGGAGAGCCATCCCATCTAGGTCTGACAGTAAAGATTGGCAACTACAACATTTAGTGATTGCAGGGTATCCAAATCAGACAAACCTGTTCGATGATAGAGTTGTCTGTCAAAGCAATTCTCTGCCTGTCAACTTTGCCGTAGCCCCTCTTGTAGATCAATTCCCTGACACTCTTCAGATTAGGGTACCCGTATGTAACATAAGGCTCAACCCTGTGGAGCATGTTCACAGTTGCTTTGTTAACTTTGAGAAAGACACCATTAAAGATCTGCAGTCAAAAGAAATGGAAGAATAAGGCTACATTGTAATATTTCATGGATTCTTCAACACAGTATTAGAGGAGATGGAGCTAAAAGGGAAATTCTAAAGTCGAAATTTGGTTGAATAAAGGAAGAAAAAAAAAAGATAATTTATTAGGTGAATCCTCAGAAATTGTTGTCTAGTCTCGCACATGATCCCATGCACTTTGGACTTTAATAGTTAATCAATGTTGGAGACAGCACACCACACCATATCTCTAGCTAAAATTCTACTTTTTTGCCCAGAAGAATGAGTATACAGGGATGAAGATCAAAACCTCCTGGCTATAATGGGTCTATCAAGGATGGATTCTAAGAGTTTTAGTTGTAAGTTGTGATGTTATCAAACGTGGAAATCCTAACTAGTAACAAGTAGTGAGTATAGATACAAAAACAAGAGATCATAAATCAATACATTATATCTTAAACATTGTATTAAATTAATATTCATCCAATTCAATAATTCAATATATATAACACAAACTAGCAAAACAACTTAACTCCCTTGTAATAGTCTTTCTATGCTTAATACAAGAGAGTTAAGTTTTATTTTCCGTCAAAAAATATTAATAACTTAACTCCGCTGTATTAAACATAGAAAGACTGTACACAAAGAAATCACATCAAATTGCTTTAGGTGCAACTATATCTCAAGGGAAAAACTATACATTGTCGTAGGTACACTTAACAGTGGGATGAAAGATCAGTTCAACAAGCTCAACATACATAAATTTAATAATAAATGCTAATAATATTCCTAGATTAACTCACTGAATAAACCTTTAATCAGAGGTGCATTGCAGGATATCTGAAGTAGCGCATCCAAAAAACACAAGTGTATCACAATGAGGCGAGTTCTAGCACTCAATTTATATGCATACAGTCACAATAAATACATACATTTTACTCGAAACAGATAACCAATTACACACTAAAATGGTACACAAACAGCACTTAACAAAATTCTATATACAAAATGAAGTTTTACTAATCAATGGATTTAACAGCAACAAGAACAAAACCATTAAACAGCAAAGCAATTCATCAAGAGACCAAACAATAAACAATCAGAATGGTTACCTGTCTCAAACGCAAAAGCTGCAAAATCTTCCTTGATTTTGGGTCCATAGCGTTGATACTGAAATTATAATAAAATTCCCATTAATTAAAACAACAATAACAAGAAAACCAACTAGAAATAACTAGTATACTATAAAATAATAAATCAAATATAGTATGAAAAATTACCCTCTGATCCTGATAATGAACAAAAGCTTAGCTTCAGGGTCAACATAAAATCCACCCTTGAGTTTAGCTTCACGCTTCAACCTGATCAACTCCTTTTGCTGCACACAAATTAAATCAATAAATAATTGTATAAATCAAAAAGGTAGTTAGATTAAGGAATTGTTTGGATAGGCTTATTTGAGCTTATTTACAGGAATAAGTTGCGAGACTATTTGAGATAACTAAATAAAAAAACCTTATGCCATTGTTCCTAAGTTGTTTGCAGCTTAATTAGGGCCTGATTTGATTGGCTTAATTGAGCTTATCTACCAACACAAGTTGTGATACTATATGGGAGAACTTATCAATACAACTAATGACATTTTTCATAAGCTTTTTCAGCTTATTGTCATAAGTTCTACGAAATAGTTAATGGAAACAGTTTATAGCATATACAAAAATAATTTTATTTTACCTATTGCTGTAAAAATAGCTTATGTAAGCTTATAGACATCAAGATAAGCACTTTTGCTGTGCTATAAGTTGCAATTAACTTGTTTATCCACATAACAGCAATTACAACGCTCTCCAATATAGCTTACAAAAACCGGTTATAGCTTGTACTAAAACAGTTCATAAGTGATTATTATGATAAGCTATTATGCTATAAGCCGTTAATCCAAACAAGGCCTAAAATTACATAATCAAAATTATTATTAACAATACCTGATCATCATATTGCTTGGCGTATTGTTTGGCTCTACTCCAAATGAGTTTCCTTGTTTGAACCCTCTTCTTCTTAGCTGAATCTTGTTCCTGCTTCTTCACCAATGCCCATTCTTCATTCCTCTTCTGCTTCTTCAAAACGGATTCAGGAACCACCGTTTTCACTTCCTCTTTCGACATCCTTCAAACAATGAAGAAATTGAATCAAATCAGAGCACAAAAACACAAAACCCTAAATCACATTGGGGATGAAGAATAATAATAATAAATAATTAAGTAATATAGTGTGAAAATTAACAATAAGAATGAAACTAGGGTATTAAGTAATATGTATGAATCGAGAAGAAGAAGAAGATTGAAAATTTTACCTTGCCGCAATAGATGGAGATGGAGAAGAAAATGAAACTAGGGTTTGGGACTGAGCTTCAGATTTTATGCTTTCTTCGTATTTCTGCCGTAGAAATATCAATGGGCTTTATGGACTGACATGTATGGGCTGGGCTAATCACCAAAACAATAAGAATGTTGCTCTTCTGACTCCCTTGTTTACTCTCAGTCCCCCAAAATACCGTTTTTGCCCTAAACATAATGTTTAGGAGATAGAAACCAAACTGTTTGGAAGGTATCTCCCGTTTCGTGGATTTCATTAGTTTTCTCCCGAATGGTTCCTTTTATTGAGTTGGAAAAATGCTCAAGACGGCTGCAGGCATTAGAGTGGTTGTACACCAACAGCAGATTCACAACACAAGTTGGAGGAAACCAAAGCAAGGTGTTGCAAATGTAACGTGGGTGTTGCATTCTCAAGCTCTCGAAATAAAGTTAGTATAGGTATATGCATCAGGGACGATTCAGACAATAACTCCTAAAGGCCATCGAATGAGGGATAACTCCAACTTGTTCGGTTTATATCTTCTTAACATAATCTTCAGGGACAAAACATGTAT
>Ga0099826_10004092_pt1 | contig 10130 bp, 7 predicted proteins | sample Mtrugardesep15_FD_76830 | JGI IMG/M metagenome (GOLD analysis project Ga0099826, IMG submission 76830) | Root nodule microbial communities of legume samples collected from California, USA - M. trunc garden sep15 | ecosystem: Host-associated > Plants > Roots > Nodule | place: USA: California...
ACCTATCATTAAAGGCATTGAAATGAAAGTGAAACATTTTGTCCAATAGGGAACTTATTGGTTAACTTGAGAGACAAGACAAGAAGAAACAACTCAGACAAACCCCTAACATAGTGCATATAGCCACTACTATATTTTGGTCCCCCCCACACACATTGTGTCAATCATACAATCCTTTCATATGATATGAAAAATTAAATAACTTGAGAACCAATCTAGTCTACTATAATTATAGAGTTAGAAAAAACTTAGCCCCTAAAATTAACAAAATTTTGTTATTATTTTCAAAATTAAAAGAGTTCCTATCATATTAGCATGTATTTGGTTGCACGTTTAACATCCCTTTCTCTCGTCCCAATACATGTTCCACTGTGATAATCAGAAGCAACAAAATCTTGTTTGGTCGATTTGAGACAATGTTAGAGACAAATTTGACAGATGGAATGAAGAAATTTTTTAGTTACATATATAGATTAAAAAAAAATCATAAAGCAAGTTGTATGACGCCAAGGATGAAAGGACTAAATCTATGATTCACTTAAAAAAGCCGAAATGAACGATAATAACTTTTTTGCTGCCTTTTTAGTACACATTGATATCAAAAGAACAAATTCAGACTGCTTTTGCTCATTTTTTAAAACCTAAAATATCAAGCTTGATATCTGGACTTTTCGGTTGATCCAGATGTGGCTGACTGCATGCAGTCACGAGGCTGACTGCTTGTGACCGCACACAACCCAGATCTAAAAGGGACCATGCATCAGTTAGTGGCAGATGAGTACCCTATTGTGCTAGCACTCTTCTCCTTTGAGACTATTAATTAAAAGGCTTAAAAACAGGTAAGCATGTAGCAAATAGAGCTGTATAAGGAACCCACATAGAAGCACTACCTGTAACTAGTGACCCCATCAAATATGCAGGTTCTGTATAATCCAACTGCTCAAAGAAAAAAGATACATTTTTTTTGTCATTATTGCACATGAAATGATACAAAAATACACAACAACAAATACCTGTACTTTCCTATTTCTATATACTTAAAAATATGAAATGAAATGCAAGGAGTAATTGTTTCCATAGAATTTTAAATCCATTATATATGTCCCTACCTACAAGCTATGCTCCCCTAAGAGACTATATATTCATATACCATTCAAAATAATGTCTTCAGTTATGCATTATATGCAAAATATTTAAAATGGAAAGAAAAAAAAAAAAATCTTTTGCTTTAAACCATCAGAGGTTAAGTCATGTTGCATGAAACTAAATCCTTAGCTGATATCCGATTGTAACATCGGGAAGAACGCCCAACTGTTCACCGATTTACCTTCCTTTCCATCAACTTTCTTGTTAGTCCACCATGAGGAACCATTCGCAGATGTACCAGAAACGTCGCCTTTTCTGTTGTCGAAATTGAAATCTTTGGAAGAACTAACAGAGTTACGCTTCTGACAGCAATGTTCTCCACCTATTGCTTTCCCTGAACACACATCACAACAACTATTGGTTTCTTTTAGCATCTTTTCTCTGTCAATAGGGTCTTTTGCTAGTATACCCTGTGAAGAACTCGACATGTTTCGAAGTAATGCTCCTGTTTTATTTGCAAGACATCGTGCAACATCTTCACCGGTTAATTCAAACGATACTCTGTGATCAACTAACGTAGCATTAGAGTGAGATCCATGATCTGAATTCGCAACAGATACACCCTCAGAAATCTGGTTTTGCACATCGATGTTGTCTCGAGTGGTTGGGCCAACGCCATCAGGAGTCAAAGAGCCAGAGCCTAACCTCGAGTCCTGCCCCAAACCGTCAGGTGTTGCACACCCAGAACCTAATCGCGATGTATGTGAAACACCATCGGGTGTCAAAGATCCAGAACCAAGTCTCGAACCTTGTCCTGTACCATCTGGTGTCAAGGACCCAGATCCTATCCTTGACATCCATTTTCGAGTAGAGAAGTGTTCGAAACCCAAGATCTTTGGTGCTTCCCCTTTGCGCAATTCAAGTGATGATCGTCTATCGGGGAAAGGAGTAGAGGTGCCAGAAGTTGAAATAACAGATCCAGGTGATACAAGTTGAGCACCAGGGCTTCCGGGATATTGTTGATAAGGCTGATACTCATAATTGTATAATGCAAACTTGTGGTTACTTTTACGAGCTCGGTCCAGCGAAGATGCCAACAATTGAGCAAATGGAACCTCAGGAGATGACGGTGTTGTCATCAGTACAGATTCAGGCGGAGGAGTAAAATTAGCAGTTGATGGTTCGGTTGTGAAGTTGGAAAATACCGGCGGTGAAACCAACTGCGTCTCATAGGCATATGGGCCAATGGTAAACATTGATGCAGGACCACTAGTAGAGTAAGCATTGGCAGAGAGAGAGCTGAGTGAAAGTAATCCAGCCGCCGGTGAGTGAGTAGATGATGGTGGATCCGATTGGAGAAAAGATGCAGGTGAAGACGGCGGAGCGATGAAAGGAATTACAATGGCAGTTGAAGGATTTGGTGTGGCATTAGCGACTGGAACTGTCGGTGCAACAGGTTCAGGAACAAGGACAGCATGACCGATTCGCTTGCTAGTTTTATTATGAGATCCAAAGCAAGATGGCAGGCTAAAGCAGCTTCCCCAGCGTTTTTTCTGCAGTTAGCAAAGAAGCAATTGTAAGAAAAAGATGAAACAGAATCAAAATTCTACAATGTAATTACAGAGAAAGTAAAATGATATGCTTAAGAGTGAAGTTCATGTATTGGTAATAATTAAATGAAAACAGCCAAACATTACAAAATCTCTCTCAATGAAGCATCAAATAATTTGGCATATTACTCCATTATCTATTTGGTAATTTTATCACACATGTTTAAAGTGAGTCGATTATTTCAGGACACAAAATACAGAAAAGGAATACTCATTAAAATTTTATCTTCCAGAATAAGCACACATTGAATTACTCTAAAGCTCCGCATGTACTTGTAACCATCTGAGATTTCCTATAGAATGTAATGAGGAAAGGGTGTTTTAGAAAAAACCTATCCATTTTATAGAAAAGTAGAAGAGGCTTAGTTTGCCATGGCAGAAGCACTATAGCGCAGTGGAATTTTCACAGACCGCTATGATTCTACGATATGGATTTAGTACAAAGTGCTATAAAATAGTGGCTATAACAATGTGGCATAGCATAAATTTGAATAAACCGCTATTTTCTGCAATCCGCGCTTGACAACACTGAAGTTTGCTATGTCTCTCAAATGTTTGATTTGATATTTTAGCTACATACATCAAAGATATCATATTATGCAATGATGAGATGAAAACTAAGCTTCATTGCCAGCTGGAATGGGAAGGGGAAGATTTCCGCATAAATTTCAGACATTAATTATCGTAAACTTACTAAATGATCTGTTTTCACTTTTCAGACCCGACAAAAAGAGATTCGCTAATGCTTACGGAAGCTTTGCGTACGAATTTGCATGAAAACATTGTGACAATGGTTTAATTTTATTTTTTTAAAAATAATCAATTAAAAGAAGAACATAATACTGTCGAAATCAAATTGTCGTTTTTCGCAACATGGTTACATCCTGTTTATCGTTTCCCGGCCAAAAACACACATAACAAACACAGAACATAAATTCTTGAAAGCCTACCAAAGTACCAAAGATCCCCATCATGGATAGACTGCAGTTTATTGGACTAACTCTAAGAGGCATGTGAAGATTCAATCAAAGTGAGTCCAAAGTCATCATAATCACAATTTTTAATCTTCATTAGAACTATATCAATAGATGCTTTAAATTAAATCCAAATTATCATAAAACAATGAAACAAAATTCATAAAATCATTATGCATCAAAATTTCAACTCAAAATCTTCTCTAAAATAAATCCTTTCTCAATTAAACTATGTATTATCATGAAAATAACATGACTTTGAATTGCATCACACCAAAAAACTGCAGATTAAATAAAGAAAATAATGAATTCAACACTAAAATTAGTATTTACTAATAATAGAATTAAACCCATCATACATAAGTGAATCAATCAAACTTCATGAAATGCACAAGACATAAAAAACGTCACTTTTTGAAAAATTAATAATTATAATAATAATTCATGGTTGCTTCTACTTTTTTTCAGTTGCAAATTGCAATCATAGTCTTTCACTAATTATAGAAATAAAGTACACTCAAGATCCAAATTCATAATTTTCCTTCTTTTCACACTTTTTGTAAACCAAATCAAAACAGTTTAAGAAATATTAAAAAATAAATAATAAAAAACATGAAAAGGAAAAAAGTGATTCAATCTTTCAACGCAAGTCAAAAAAGAAACAAACTTCCATCAATATGAACTCGGCTTCGAGTTCGAGATCAACAATTCTTTATCAGACAGTACTTATTTAACCGGACCAGACCGGTTACATAAACTTTCTCTCAGAATAGGAGGGTTAAAAATAAAATAAAATAAAAAATTGAAAAAAAAGAAAAAAGAAAAAAAAAACATAAAACACAGAACACAAGATCCCATGATTTTCTCTTTTTGGCACGTTGTTATCCTCGAAAACCAAAAAGAGTATCGAAAATCGAAACGAAAACGAGGAAACTGTGTAACACGTACGAGGAAATAAAAAAACTGAATATTTTTAGAGAGAGAGAGAGAGACGAACCGGAGAGGAAGTGGGTTGGACACGTGATTCAGCGGAGACGATGGCGGTGGCAGCAGCGTTAACAGTATCGATGCTGTTGTTGTTGTTGAGGCTACCCATGATGAAGGGTGGGGGTGGGTTTTCCGGTGACCGGAGTTAGGGGGTTGACGGTGGTGGAATGGTTTCGCGGTGAGATTCAATCATGGAGTTAGAGAGAGAGAGAGAGAGAGAGAGAGGAAAGTAATGTATATTAGAGAGGGTGTTGTTTTGTGTGTGTCATGTGGTGTGGTTTGTGTGATTGATTACTCAACATGGAAATGAAATCGACAATGAATAGTACTTTTTTAATCCTTTCATTATTCAATTCTATTTATTAAATGTTTTATGTTTTATAATATTTTCTTATAAAAAAAAAATCATTTGTCTCAAATTGTCTTTTTTAATAGTTTGAAATTCACTTTTTTTAAGATGAATAAGTGGAGTGTTTGTCTGTCTAGGATTAGGATCTCAGTTTATACATGTATCATGCGATGTCGTTATCAACTAATAAAAGTTTACGATGAAAGTTTAAAATGTCTTCACATACAATTGAGTTGTGTTTACATAACTCTTATGGTATCTTTGATCACTTCACTATTTTTCATAATTAATGATATTTATTTAATATAATATATTTTTACATTTCCATCGTCTTTCATATTCTTATTAACTAGAGATGATAGCTTTAACTGAAGCCCACTACACTAGCATTCTTCGTTGGAGGTGAGGTTTCATGGGGGATAGGGGTAATGAATGGATTGTTGTGAGTTTTAAACGTCGGAAAGCATTTTGTTCGGGCGATAGATAACAGAACATATCAAAGGGTTCTTAGCAAGGAGGATGGGGTTGCGACAGGTTTTCAGGAGTTAGGGTTTGATGGGAAAAGGAATTTAGGGTTCGATTGGACAAGGGTTTGAAGATTGTGGCATCTTAACTGATCTTTATGTTTCGCAACATAGAAATAAAAAGAGGTGAGCTGTTTGGTTTTGTGCATTTCACTAATGTTAAAGAAGTTGCTAAATTGAACAAGGCTCTAAATAACGTCGTCTTTGGTCACCTTAAGGTTTAGGAAAATGTCGCACGTTTGGATAGGTTTGGCGGTGTAAGTAATAACCATTGCGAGGGGAAAAAAGTAAGTGTATTGAGGGAGATAAGAATCAGCTTGAGGGAGAACAAAGTAAGATTATTGAGGGAGTTGTTTGTAAGCACTCTAAGGGAGAAAAAAGCAAAACCGAGGTAGACAGGAATTTCAAAGGCAAGAGTATTATTACTCGATCAAGGAAGGAAGAACTTGAGTTGGTGAAAGAAGAAGCATGAGCTAATCAGTCAGAGCGTGAATAACTTAGACTAGAAATTGATAATGATTAGCAATGTGTGATTAGTAACGTAGATGAGAAGGTTGGGTTAGGCATTTCTTATGTTGAAGAAGTATGTGCACAAATTTTCTTCTGATAAAGAAGTTCTATAATGGGCAAGTAGGGGAGCTATTGCACGAGTCTTGAATGGTGCACATATTTTTTTAGTCCAACAAAAAATTAAAGATGCAAGGTTCGAGAATGTTAGAGTTATACCAATGGATGACGATAATGTGTTCCTATCTATTTATGGAAAAGATGATATCATGACTATTATTACAGAAGTTTCTGAGTATTTTAATTTATTCTTTTCGGGCCTTTGTCGTTGGTCCAAGAATGATGAATTAAAATATGAAAGAGGTGAGAGGTTGCGACTTTATGCCATTCCTTTGCATGCTTGGAACACTTAGTTTCTCAACTTATGTTCCGCGTTATTTGGAATAATTTAAAAAATTGACTTGTGCACAACAAATCTTGAACAGTTAGATTTTACTCGCATCCTTATTTCTACCACTTCATTGGAGGCAATAAACATGGTGGAAGAATTCTTGGCCTCCTGTTAAGTTTGTTGAAGAATTAGACCTTGGCCTCCTGTCTAATATTTGTTTTGAGGATTTTGAACCAAATTCGACTTCAGAGTTTTCAAATCCGGATGATGCACCTGAACATTATCATATCATTGATTCCTTAGTTCATGAACTCAAGGAAGTTTGTGACAACTCTTCCAAGCTTACAACACTTGACAAGAGCTGTTCAATTAACAAGAATTATTCTCCTTCTAATTCTTCTACTGAAGGTTGTTGTGTTAAAGTGCCTAAAGACCAATCAACTGAGCATGTTCACGCTAACTTGCAACATTATTTGGATGGCTCATGGCTACAAAGTTTTGCCCAAACCCACTCATGACACACTCATGTTGTTACTTCTTATTCGACTTTCGTAGAAAAATCTCAACCACCTATCTCTGGACCTTGGAGCACTGAATGGATCAATAATCACATCAAATCAATTGACAACACAAGTAATTCTCCGACCCCGAATCTTCAACCATCCAACCATTCTGCAGCTTTAAAAGGCAAGCATATCTCAAAATCCCATCACCATAACCCATCTTTTTTAAGCTTACGGCGTATTGCTAGAATGCCAGCCGAGGAGCGTCATGCCATGATATAGTTACTTAAACGTTACAAGAAGAAAAATAGAGGTTGCTATTCAGACAACATCTCGAATGCAGAATCCTTTGGGGTTGACAATCTTCAGCATCTTAATTTAGTGACTAGAAAAATTGGTTAATATTACATGATAAAACTAAAAGTGCAGCTCAAGATGTAGTAAACGTCGACAATTCTATTCAGATACAGTCTGCTAATATGTTCAGTGCTCTTTCTCGTGTGGGCAACAAACCAAATCTGGGAGTCAACAATAATGTTAAAAATAAAATGGACGACCAAGTTAGTAAACATCGACAACTCTATTCATATACAGTTCGAAGGATTGTTAATTCTTTGTTGTGGTTTGAATTTTTTTGGGTATTTTTTCCGTCATTATCGATATCATCTCTTATAATGTTTGCAGTCTGGGTTGTTGGGAGAAGTAGAAGGATGTTTTAAAGTTAGTTCGGTCACAACAACCTTGGGTTTTGTGTATTCAAGAGACTAAATTGGAAAGTATTGATGAGTTTATAAGCACCTCTTTGTGGGGTTCTGCATCTTTTGGGTTTACTTTTAGGCCATCTGTTGAAGCTTCATGTGGAATTTTAACTTTATGGGATACCTCAGAAGTAGAGGTGTGGGATAGCAGAAGTTTGGCTAATTCTCTTATTATTCATGGTCGCTTTGTCAAAAGTGGTTGTGAGTTTTTTATTGCAAATGTTTATGCAATGTGTGATCCTGTAGGTAGACATGCTTTATGGTTATGCTTGGGTGACATTATCACTAACAAGAACGAAGACAATTGGTGCATTTGTAGTTATTTCAATGATATTCGATCCTCTCTTAAACGTAGAAGTCGAGCTTTGGGTCAAAATCATAAGGACTTCACTCATTTCAATCAATTCATTGATGGCAATACTCTCTTACCTTTACGTGAGAGACTTTTTACCTGATTTTGGGGTGATGGGGCATCTATGGCTTAATATGATTCAAAGAGCTCTCCTTCGTGGTCTATCTGATCATTGTCCTATTATGCTTACGATTGACGAGGAAAACTGAGGGCCTATCTCGCAACACATGTTGAAATGTTGGGCTGATCTTCTGGGTTATCATGTTTGTCATAGATAAACGACATTCTTGTCAGGATGGGGGGCTACATGCTTAAAGAGAAATTAAAAATGGTCAGAAGTAGCGTTAAGAAATGACATCAAAATCATACTTGGAATCTAGATGCTTGAATCAACAACATTCAAGAGAGTGTAGCATCTCTTGATTCTAAAGGTGGGGACCTTACTCTGGATACTAAAGAGGTCGAGGAACTACATACTTTGCCAGCAAATTTATTTTCTTTATCTAAGCTCAACAACAGTATTCAATGGTAGAAATCTAAAATCAATTGGTTAAAAGAGGGTGATGTTAATTCCAAAAAATTTCACAATTACATGTGTTCTAGAAAAAGAGAAAATTATATTGTCTCCCTATCAGTCAATGGCTCCCAAATTGAGGGTGTTACCGATATCAGATATGCAAATTTCAACCTTTTTACTGCTCATTTCAGTGATTCTAATCAACATAGGCCTTTTGTAGAATACCTTTCTTTCAAAACTCTAACTCGGTAGCAAGGTGGGGGCTTAACAAAGCCTTTCAGTGTTGAAGAAGTGAAACAAGTTGTGTGGGACTGTGATAGTTATAAAGTTTGGAGCCATATAGGATTTGATCTGTCCGATGAGGATGGATGAGTGGCAACGGTGGCTATTAGTACTTCGGTGTGACGGTGAAGGTTTCAGGCACGACGACGTTGATTCTTCGCGGTGGAACGAAAGGTGCCTGCAGGCACATTAGCACTCTAACGCTCAAGTCAGTAATGGAATTGAGAAAGAGTGTGTAGAAAGTGTTGTGAAAAGTGAATCATACGTTGAAGGTGAAGCAAGTCCACCCTTATATAGGTGCACATTGGGCATAACCGTCTTCGGGTTATGTGGTGTGCGATTAGGGATGGTTAGATGACACGTTTCGGGTGATCCTCGCGCGGAGGCGCGCTTTTGTGTTGTGTAGCGTACTTAAGCTGACGTGATCCCTCAGTTTCGGAGCCTTGAGGCAGTGTAGGTTTGTGCCACGTGTTAACGTGTGATTGGTCTTCTGACCGATCCATAACAAGATTAATTTTGATTTCATAAAAGATTTATGGGGGGAGCTCAAAGATGATTTTATGCGCTTTATTTTTGAATTTCATCGAAGTGGGAAACTTTCCAAAGGCATCAACAATACATTCATTACTCTTATTCCAAAGGTTTAAAGTCCTCAACAGTTGTTAGAGTTTAGACATATCTCTTTGATTGGTAGTATGTGAAGTTGAAGTAAATGTCACTAGAAGGGGGGTTGAATAGTGTTCCTTTAAAAATTTCTCTGTACTCTTAGAGAGGATGAACTCTCAAGACTTTGCTTGGAGTAATATGATTAGTAAAGCAATAAATAAATATGTAATACTAAAATTAACAAAGCAGAAAGTAAATAGTAGAGTTTAAGAGAGATCATACAGATAAGTTATATTGGTTCCCCCAATATGGGTTAGTCTAGTCCCCACGGCTTTTGTGAGATTATCCACTAGCTTTTGGGAGTTTCTTCCTCCTCTTTGCTGTGTGCAAAACAATATGTATTCTCTAAGCCTCACCATACTTACACTAACACTCGAGCTTTTGAAGAGCTTGAGGCTATACAACTATGTATTTTCTTAGCCTCACCAGGCTTACAATACTGATATTATTAGCTTCAGCAAGCTTACACTATCACTCAAGATTTTACAGGCTTGGGGATATACAATCAAAATGAGATTTGATGTTTGGATCTAATTACAACTTTCAAGCTACTAAGAGAATGAGAGATTGTAGTTTGTAATACTCTTAAGAAGATGATCCGAAAATATGTTTGAGAACTATAAG
>Ga0099826_10004093_pt1 | contig 10129 bp, 4 predicted proteins | sample Mtrugardesep15_FD_76830 | JGI IMG/M metagenome (GOLD analysis project Ga0099826, IMG submission 76830) | Root nodule microbial communities of legume samples collected from California, USA - M. trunc garden sep15 | ecosystem: Host-associated > Plants > Roots > Nodule | place: USA: California...
CTTTTGGTATGAATAAAATATTTTTCATGTATTTCTTAGAATTGATTTATAATTCATAGCACAACTAGATATAAATCCACAATTTGAGTAAGCGCTTGAAGAGAATGAGGAAAAAGTGTATGTTTCTAAATCAATGCTCAACATATGAATTTTGTCTCATTAACAAATAAATTGAGTTTATACTCATAGTAATATACAGGGTTGGATTTTTACCTCTGCTGAACCAGAAATCAAGCTTAAACGCAAATATTTATGTCATCGGTGTTTAGTTTGTATGGGAAATCTTGTCAGGTATAAAGAACAATGCGAAAATCCTGATACTCAATCATAACTGGTCAGTTGCTGCCACTTCTAAGTTTAAAAATACAAATATACATGGCATTTGCCTTAATTAGACAAGTAGTATAATAATATTTGGGTTTTATTAGACAAGTAGTCCTTGCCATGTTTCCTATTAGCTTTGAATAGCAACTCGAAGATTAGAAATTTCCATCTTTGGCATAATCTTCTCTGGCTCTACAGTTTTTGCAAATGTTTATGTTTTGTTATAATAGTATGCTTGCGTGCTTTTCACATCTATGAACAATGTTTTATATTTGTCTATTCCCTAAACTTGGTCATTTGTGGGCAATATTTTTGTTCCGTTATTTCTCCTAATTTGCTCTAATGTGAAGAATGGTCCTATTTCTTTATCCTAAAATCTAAAAATTTAACTGTTTATTGTTTTAGTGGCGACTTAGGTTCAAATACTAATAAGTTTTAGCAATAAACAAATTTTGGTAAATATTTATAATGTTTGTGCAATATTCATTTATTTGCTCATTTTTTCTTTAAAACAAATTTTTAAAAGATACGTTATTCAACTTTCGCACAGGTTTGTAATTAGTTTGATTAAAAAGTTTGGCCAAGTACTTTTAAAATATGAATTACTTATTTTACTACTGCTATAAATTATGAAAATATTTTTTTATAGTACAATTGTTAATTGAAGAAATTCTTCAGTTGACAAAACAATTAAGAGAGGTTTGAAACCCCCCACAAATTAGAATGGCGTAAATCTCTGCTAACCATTCAAGTATAAACATAATAAAATCACGCATACCACTTTTGAAACCGTCGAAAATTAAAACCATTGAAAACTGTTTAAATTCTCGTGAAATGGACTTATGATTTTGAATTTGGATTTACCTATAACTAAAATTGTCGCAAAATTGTTTAAAATCTCCCAAAATATACTTATGTTTGCTAATTTAAAAACAATAGTAGTTACAAACAAATTTAATATTACAATCAACTTTCTTAATTCCCGTGACTTTTTTCAAAAGACTCTATAATAAAAAAAAAAAACTACTTCAATTAAGTGGTTGAATTCAGGTTTTTCTATAAAATAAGGGAAATGGGTACCAGTTAAGGATATGAAAAAAGAAATTATATAGTAATTAATATATTGAAGTTGTGTAATTAATTTATAATAATGTTAAAAACAATTTTTTTTATAGTAATAATTTTCTTTTATGGTATGTCCCGGTGAAAAGAACCATAAAATAATAGTGTTGAATTGAGCTTAATAGATTTCATTTAAAAGTCAAATCCATTGAAAGTAGATACTCTAGTCATTATTATAAATAAAATTTATCTCCTATCTTATTTTAAATTTATATAAGAGAGGAGATGTACTAACCTAATGCAATCTGTGAATAAATAAATAAATAACATGTGCATAAGCATCACTGAAAATGAAAAATTGACTGACTTTGAATAGTAGCAGCACAATGTCACCGTCCATTGACATGAACCCGAACAAGTTCCAGAACCAACCACCATTTTCCCATACATACATAAACCTTCCACACCCGTACACGTAAAACCCACTTCTCTTATCAAATCAATTCACCCCTTCTTTCCCTCCAAATTACACTAATTGCCACCATCTTCTTCTTCTTTTTCATCCCTCCCTCTTTCTACTTCTACTTTCTTCCATTCACATGATGAACTCTCTTCAATTCCGTTACTCTCCAAACTCCACGCGCCCTCAATTTTCTCGCACTTTCCCGCCTCAATATAATTTTCCACCAAATTTTCGGTTTCTATCTTTTGCAGGTTTCAACGGAAGAATCAGAAGAAGAAAGCGAAGTTTCTCAATCTGTTATTTGTCGAAAACCGATTCTCAGATTGAAAAGAATTCTATTGAGAAAAACGATGAACGTCCTCCGTTTGATATCAACCTTGCTGTTATTCTCGCTGGTTTCGCCTTTGAAGCTTACACTACTCCTCCAGTATGTTTTTCTGTTCTCGTGGTCTTGTTTGCTAATTATAGATTAGTGAAATGAAGTTAATTATTTCTATTTTAGTTTGATTTAAGTAATTATGATTGACGTAATTAGTTTTATTTTTTAATGACTTGATGATTATGATTGACCGATAATGTAAAGAAATCTTTCAACTCAAGGTATATATGAATTAATTGAATTAGAGTTTAATAGGCATGCATTGACGGTGTAAAATAGTTTTACACTTTTTTTTTTTTCCCTATAGATAGACGAAATGGCAAAACTATTATAAACTCACACACAAGTGGAGGTACCGGGGTTCAAACCCCGGTCATGGCGTCCGGCCTAACAGTTTCGGCATTTTGTCAGTTGAGTTGGGACTTGTGGACAAATAGTTTTACACTTTGATTCAATAAGAAACTAATTTTGGGATTTGATGGAATGGAATACAAGATGCTTATTGGATGTCGATGTAAAACTATTTTACACTGTCACTGTGTCGTCAATTTTGTCATTCATTTTTTATAAAGTTTGTAGTTTGTCTTGGTTTTGATACATAGTATTGTGGGGAAAAGAGTCTTATATTGTGTTCAATGGAGAGTTATCTAAAGTCTGGTCGGAATTAAACTATTACTAGAGATCAAACTCGATTACCAATTGAGTTCGTAGGAGGGTATTAACCACTTGCATCCAAATTAAGAAATGTTTGTAGATATAGACTTATAGTGGTTAGATAATTTCATTTTTTTTTTCTATTTTTGGAGGAAATAAATAACATGACCTTACTATTTGTGTATTTTAATTTTTTTTTCTTTTTGAAGAAACTAAACTAGCCCACCCAAATTGGTATCGGGAAGAATCAAAGCTGAGACCTTGAAAGGAGCACGCTCCAAGGTCCCAAGCCAACACCACCAGGGCAACCCAAGTGGGTTTTGTATTTTAAAAAATTATTAGTTATTTTTGAGAGATTGACAAGGAAATTTAAAACCAAAATCATTATGTTGCTAACTTTTTGGTTTTAACATGTTTATGTATGTTGAAATTGGTAATGTGATGTGTTTTTGGAGGGAAAAAGCTTACCTGAACTTTGTTAGTAAATTACAAATTATGATTTAGTTTTAGAGATTGAAATATGAAGAAAAAAAAAATGAAATTATCTCTTAATGTGATACTGGAACCAATAATTTTTTTCTTTGTGATGTATGTCTTTTTAACCAAAAAATGAAATTATCTTAATGTGACACTGGGACTAATAATTTTTTTCTTTGTGATGTATATGTACTCTTTTTAATCCTTTTAGTTTACCTCCCATTATAATATGTTTTAGGAAAACTTGGGAAGGCGTGAAGTCGATGCTGCTGGTACCAAGACAGTCTATCTTTCTGAGTAAGTGTCAGTTTCCCTTCATTGTTGCCCTTATTTTTGTCATTGTATTTAAATTTAAATTATTCGAATGCAATTTTGTCATTGTTGCCCTCTGTAGTTTGGCTTCATCTTGATGGACAAAGAAGCTTGTTATATTTAGTGTCCGTTTGTATTAGGGATGAGTTCAGCAAAATCAGTGACGTCCTGATATTGTTGAATCTTGAGTGTAGCTTCTTCCTAATCATGGAGGCTCACCGTGATTTTGCCATTCTCTCCGCAAATCCAACCACACATACATGATGAGCATGCATGACAAGATTTTTTTTTAATATATGCAGGGAATTTTTTCGTGAAATTTATGATGGGCAACTCTTCCTAAAGTTGAAAAAAGGATCCAGCTTCCCCGCCATGGATCCATGGGTTGGTTGTCTTTGCATAAATTTATTTACTGAATAGTTCTGTAATATAGTTAGATTTTTATTTATTTTTTATTAAAAACTGTAATGTAGTTAGATGAAGTGCACTTCGTGTTGCTTTAGCCATACAACTGAGTTATTTTCCCTTCCCATTTTTAGCTAATTAGCACAACTACTTGGCTTTCCTTTTATTTCTGTTGTTTTTTACATTCATTGTAGGGAACGAGTGATCCGTATGTGGTCATACAGATGGGTTCTCAGACTGCTAAAAGCAATATCAAATGGGGGTTAGCTTTTATATTTTAATTTTTTTTCCATTTTACTTATTCCAAGCCTACCAGGTAATGGTTAAAATGAATTTTAATAGTTCTAAATAGTTTACAGTCATTGTCACTGCAGCGTTTTTACAGTTTGACTATTATGGTTTTCTTTATAAAACCTTTCAGACTATCCTTGCATTTGCAAGCACTTTCTAGTTTGACGTATTATGAATTTTCATTTTATTTGAAATTTGTGTATTAGATAAGTCGAAATAAGAATGATTTTATTCGGACTACTGTTTTGAATTTTTTAAAAGCCAGTGAAACAAATATCTTCAGTTTCTGCAGTAAATTAATTGCAGCAGCAGTATAAAGTGTTTTAAATTATTAATTTACTATTGTAACTGTAAGTACATTTGGTTCATTTATGTAAAATTATTTGATGGCAGGACAAAAGAGCCAACATGGAATGAGGAGTTCACTTTTAATTTTAAGCGGTCGGCGATGAAACCTCTACAGGTTAAGAAGCATGATCTCTCTCTCTCTCTCATCTGTGCAACCATACACACACACATTGACATGTCCACACTTGTGAGAATCCTTTCAGTACATAAAAAATTATAGATGCATGGGACCTTTTAAATACGCATGGAAGTAATATTGGAATTTGCATGCTGTGATACATGGAAAAATGTGTTTTGAGCTGGTCAAGGTTTGTTGTTTGAAAATAGTGATCATTCCTAAGTAATTGGTTATTAAGACGTTTGTTGGACTGGATTCACTCTTATAGACAATCTACCTCAAGGTACTGTTTTCTTGTAGGGTTTTATGTCACTTTGTCGCTAGATTTAGTGCTCTGGCTAAGTATTGTGCTATGGAACTAGTCACACGTGAGCTTATCTAGATAAAGCTACTAATTCATGAGTCGATATTTACTTAGGTATCTCAAATGAAGTTGTTTTGCAATGATTTGGCTACTCTTCATATTGCCTCTAAACTGGTTTTTTTGAGAGAACCTGACATATTGAAGTGGATTGTTACCTCATTAGAGAAATAGTTATATCTAGTTGTATTGTCACTAGTTACATTAGTTCTAGTGACCATCTAGCCGATATTCCCAATACATCTCTCAGGGCCCTCAGATCAAGTTTATTTGTAACAAGCTTGGTATAATCTATGTTCTCCACCCTGAGGGGGAATGTTGAGTTCTAGATATTGGGTCCCATAAGCACTTTTGTGTATATGATGTATAGCTTAGTATATATAACCTTGTAGTCATTCATTTAGTATAAAGAATAACATGAATGATTTCACAAGCAATAATTGAAGTGAGCGTTTTTCCTTATGGAACACCTGTACTCAGGTATATCATCTAGATTCAGAAAATATGTGCAAAAAATGAACTAAAAAATCTGACGGTAAAATTAGAGAAAAAAATTATTAAATGTTAAATTTCTAACAATTGACAGTATATATTAGGTTGCAGCTTGGGATGCAAACCTTGTAACCCCTCACAAACGCATGGGGAATGCAGTCGTTGATTTGGAATGGCTTTGTGATGGTGAGGACTGGAAAATCTTGCAAGATATTGAAAGATTCTTGTGTTATAGAATCTACCTATGATTTTATTCAGTAAGAGAACATAAAGTTAAGATGTCATATTAAACTTTTGACCACAATTCTTTTGACCATATAATGTTTTTGTTGTAGGAGATACGCATGAAATAATGGTGGAGTTGGAAGGAATGGGTGGTGGTGGAGAGGTTTGGCTGGAGGTATGTTTCTTTCAATGGAAAAGAATAAAAACAAATCAACAGTACAAGCTCTTAATATGGGGAAAAAATTGTTGGCATATGTATTTTGATGAAAAGCATGATGTACTATGCCATTTGTTCTTAATGTACATTTAGTGGACGACATTATGTCTCTCTATTCACATAGTTAAAACTTCACATGCTTTTCCCTTTGCATTAAACTGTTTTCTCTGAAAAGGTCTTGATAATTATTAATTAATAAATTCTCCTAGGGCTTCTGTAAAATGATGTTTGTTTGTTATTCAGTTGACTTTTCTTGAGATTAGCTATTCACTTTATTATTGACAGTGGCGACAATTATGCTTAATTTGGTGTCGATTTGCTTATATGAGTAATACGAGGTTTCCTTTAAATGAGTCGTAAGTAGTTGACTTCTGTAAAATAATTTTGAATTTTAGGTCAAATATAAGACCTTTGAAGAAATTGATGATGAAAAAAAGTGGTGGAGAATACCTTTTGTTTCAGACTTTTTAAAGAATACTGGTTTTGATTCTGCACTCAGAAAGGTTACTGGTTCTGATACAGTACAAGTCAGCCAATTTGTAGAATATGCATTCGGGCAGTTAAAGTCATTTAACAATGAGAAGGTCCGGATGTCTGATACTGATAATGATAAATATGATATTGAAAGCTCTGGGAAATCAAATAATGCTACTGGTAGTTCAGAAGCCTCTAATGAAGCTTCTAGTGAACAAAGAAACATGGAAGAGTTTCGTTCATGTGACAGTGAAACTGAAAATGGACACGCTTTGGAAGCATCACCACAAGCTAGTGAGGAAGAGTTGTCAAATCAACGTTTTTGGAAGAATTTTTCTCAAGTTATCAATGCTAACATTGTTCAAAAGCTGGGTCTCTCTGTTCCTGAGAAATTGAAGTGGGATGGACTGGAATTCCTAAACAAAATTGGTTCGCAATCACAAGATATTGCAGAAGATATTTATATTGAATCTGGTCTTGCGATACCTGAAGCCACAGAAATATCAGACAATAAACCAAGCGGTCAACCTTCCATTGCTACAATTCAGTCTTCACTTCCAGAGGTAAAAAAGGCAACTGAGACTTTGATGAAGCAAACTGAATCAATTTTAGGAGGTTTAATGCTTTTGACCGCAACAGTTTCCAAAATGAAAGATGAAAGGCGTTCTTCTGAAGAGAGGAAAACCAAAGAAGATTCTACCGAAGGAGTAGGTAGTGACATTCAATGTTCTACTAGTGAGAAGTCTCCTAGCCCAGAAAATAGACCATTGTTGGATGATAAAAAAACTACAGAGATGAAAGCACTTTTTTCAACTGCTGAAAGTGCCATGGAGGCTTGGACAATGCTGGCCACTTCACTAGGTCATCCAAGTTTCATCAAGTCTGAGTTCGAAAAGATATGTTTCGTAGATAATGCATCCACTGACACACAGGTGTTTTGTTACCGCCCTATCAATGAGTTCACTTACCTCTTATAAATTTGACAATTGTTGATGTATCATACGAAATTCTGTGTTTTGCTGCCAACATATTTTTCCAAGCACTGCTTTCTATTTTCTTAACCAGTAGAACTTTCAGGTTGCAATTTGGCGTGATTCTGCGCGAAGAAGGTTAGTGATTGCATTTCGGGGAACAGAACAGGTAGTTTATATTCTTCTTGTTCTTTTAGTCATAGCACTCTTCTGTCATCTGGTTTGTCTTAAAGATACATATGGTTTTATTTTTCAGACGCAATGGAAGGACTTAGTAACGGATCTAATGCTTGTTCCAGCCGGGTAACATTTATTTCTAACCTAGTTGTGAGTTGTTTAGTGGTTTATTTTTTATATTTATTGTTGTAGTATCTTTCCACTGCGATATATTTTTAAATCTTGTGAGATACCGGACCTGTATGATATTTGACTAGTGTATTCAGATTATACTGTTTGATTTTTGTATGATATATTTGATGTCATGCTACTCAACAAAATGGTGTCGCTAAAAGAAAGAACTGACACTTGTAGAAACAGCTCTGATACCATGTAATTTCTGTGAAATTAGTGACATGTAAAATATGCCTTGGGTAAGTAGTTGCTAATGAGATTGGAATTAGCAACTACTCACACAAGGCATATTTTTCATGTGATTGATTACACAGAAATTACAACTGTAAAGCAAAATAACTGGTAAAAAAGTCAGATGGGAATTTATTTTAAAAAGGAATGAGGAAAAGCATAAAATGCGGACAACAGCAAGACATTTTACTTTATTCGTCTATTGAAAAAGCTTATCATCATTGTAATAGGAGCTGTGTTTATAAATGTTACTCCATCCGTCCCTTATTACAAGAATCTCTAACAAATTGTATGAATATTCAGAAAAGTAGGTGTATCAATAAATTTGTAGCGAATGTGTACTTTTCCATATTCACCTACAATTAATGATATCATAAGAGAGATAAAGCAATTTTACGTTTCCCAATTGTATATTAAATAGAAGTATTTTTGTAAAGGAATTTTTTTTTTTTAAATAAGCTAAATAAGCCCATCCAAATTGGCACCGGGGGACAATCAAACATGAGACCTTGAGGAGGAGCACACTCCAAGGTCCCAACCTAACACCACAACGCCAACCCAAGTGGGAATAGGAACACGGGACCTTGTAAAGAAATTATTAATGCATGTGGAAGTTTGTATGGGGTCACAAATTAAAGGGACAAAGAAATATGAAAAAAGGGTCTAATAATTAAAAAAGTGGGAGTAAATTTGAGCTAATCTCTTAAAACTAGAAAGTATTCTGGAAACTCTTTTGGGATAAAAGGGGAACCAAGAAAAGAAATATCACCACAAAGGAAAGGAAAAGACTCCCCATAGAGAATTCTAGCCATACGAGCATCCATGTTTTTATATTTTGTTCTGATTTCTCACTTTCTCTTTCTTCCAACTTAGTATATGGTTGGTAGGCTATGCCATCGAAAAATGTTCCTCTGGTGCTGCTCAAATTCATAACTAATTTAGGGATTAATTTATAATTTTTTTATTTCATCATATTATTTTATTCCATAACTAACTTTGCTATGATTTCCATAGGCTGAATCCTGAAAGGATAGGTGGAGATTTCAAGCAAGAGGTTCAAGTATGTTAGTTGCTGGCAGGTTTTTGGTTTTAGTAGATATGCAAAAGACTACAACCACAAAAATTTCTTCGTTATTGACGGTGCTGAGATCTTTGCAGGTTCACAGTGGCTTTCTCGGTGCATATGATTCAGTAAGGACAAGGATCATTTCTCTGATTCGACTTGCAATTGGTTATGTGTAAGTTGTACTTCTGAAGAAATTTTATTGCACCAAACACTGCCTTCAAAACATGTATATCTTAGAATATTGTTTTCGGTAAATGTTAAAACATTTTTCTTGCCAAGTTTATGCTTTTAGTTTTAATCATTGGTTTTTTTTTTTGTGAATCATGTAACAAATTGTTTCAGCAGTGGAAAAGTGTTATTATGATTTATTCAACAGTAAAAGACTGTAGAGTGTATAGTAAAACCTTTTCCTTGAATCAAGGAATAGTTGGATATGAAATACATATAATAAAGGAAGGTCTGAATAGAATAGAATAAAATAAAACAAAATCCAAGAGATCTTAATATCCCTTGATTGTCCAACAGCCATGAACCAACTAACTCAAAAGTTTGAGTTGGTTTTAACATTTCTCTTGAAAGCCCTTTCTTGCAAAAGTTCTTTGAGCATGAAATGTGGTATGTGGACAATACTCTCGCCTATTTTTACATTATGAAATAAATATTTTACATTATTTTTCTCATGGCAGTATTGCCAATGACTATTGATCATATTAATTTGGATATAACTACCAATTGTCTGCAAAATTTTATTTCATACTGACAAACTGAAGGTATACTGTTTTTGTACCAGAGATGATCATTCTGAGTTCATCCACAAATGGCATATTTATGTTACTGGTCATAGTTTGGGTGGTGCATTGGCTACCTTGCTTGCTCTTGAACTTTCATCAAATCAATTAGCTAAGTAA
>Ga0099826_10004094_pt1 | contig 10129 bp, 4 predicted proteins | sample Mtrugardesep15_FD_76830 | JGI IMG/M metagenome (GOLD analysis project Ga0099826, IMG submission 76830) | Root nodule microbial communities of legume samples collected from California, USA - M. trunc garden sep15 | ecosystem: Host-associated > Plants > Roots > Nodule | place: USA: California...
ACACAAAAATCTGACACGTAGATATGTGGACCCCGAACAAGCACACTTTCTCTTTCCTCTCCTCTTTTCTCTTCCTAATGCATGGGGTGTACAAAGGTGTATGGAAAAAAGGGTGTCTATGTATCATTTTCCTTTTTATTTTGAAGTTGGTGGGGTTCCACGTAGACAGAAGAAGCAACACTTTTTTGTGTAATTTGTTCTTTCACATGCCACGCACGAATTCTATGGGTTATGAGATTATGATGATCATCATGGTTAGGTTACTATTCTCTTCTAATGCGTCTTCTTTCTTCATTTCCCCTTTTGTTTCCTACTTGTACAACTTAGATTTCTCTTTTTCTAGTTTCAACCATCCACTTCTTTTTTACTTTCCTTTCCACGAACTTTCTTACGTACCAAATTTTTATTTATATACTTATCTTTACTATATTTTGCCCATTCATTGTTAAGATTGTAATATGATTAATTGACTTCATTAGTGTATAGAGTGAAAGTATAGTCACATTATAACATGTCTTTTTTGTGCAATGTTTAGATAACTATAGTTAGCACAAAGTCAACAAGATTTGAGATAGATTTATTCTAGTTAAACCTCAGTAGTTAAACGAAAAAATTCTTTGTTCTTTTTCAAAATTTTAACCATCACCTTTTTCTAATTGATCTTCATGTTCATCCTCTTTCTCTTTCTTTGTCTTCCTCTTATTTTTAGATTTAAACCCATTTTTTGTGTTCCAATTTTTTTGCATTCTTAGTTTTCGATATGATAGGGGTATCCGTGAATTAAATTCACGTGCACCTATGTAATCCTGAGTTAGCATACCTGAATTTGCATTATATACGTGAAGTGTGTAGGTGGTACAAAAACTGATGTGTACTAAGCACGTGAACTGGTATAAGAATGATATGTGAATTGTTTGCATGAACTATGTAGTATAGGAACTCACATATGACATATCCCATATCCAAAATTATAATAAATTCAGGTATGTGAACTCACGTAAATTAAGTTCTTGTAATAACGTCATAAAAAAACAATATTTAAAGGTGTACGTAAAATGAGTTTGCGTATATGTGTGAGTTCTTGTACAATTCTTAAGTGCAAAAGAAAAGTCTTAATGTAAGATATAAAATGTCAAAGTAGATAAAACCGTTCTTTTTATGAATTTAGTCATTTTTCCTTTATTTTAATATATTTTTCGTTTATAAAAAAATGCATAACTTATGATCGAAGTAAAACCATAAAATAAATATTGAACTAAACATTATGCATGATCTGAACTAATTATATTAATTACCAAAGATATCAATATAATTTTATTTGGGTGAACAAAGAAATTAATACTATATAGCAAACATAAAAGAAATTGAAATTTCTTCTCGGCTAGATGTTAATTGATACTCACTCTATCCCATGGTGGTATATGTCTTCTAGCCAAAATAATTTGTTTCATTTTATATTTAGTTTTACAATATCAACGAAGTATTAACATTTTATTTTTCTATTATACAATTAACTATATCTTTCTATTCTTTTAATTGATTTTTTCCCAATTTATCATGATTTCTCATTCTCATTGCAAAACTAACTATATTTCTTAATTCTTGTGCAATGTGCTAAAGTAGCGTATATTAATTTTGGAATGAATTACGGGAGTATGAAATGAAAAAGAAGCTATATATCAAGATACATGTCCTAATATTCCCAATTGGCACATACATTTTGCGCTGGAGATACATATGCAAAGTACAAAAATACTCTTTCAATGTAACAAATTTGGGGGCATAAAAGTGGAATATAACAGCTTGTTGTGATTCCTCTTTCTCCCTATGCATTATTTTTTTGCTATGTTTGAGCTTCATGCATGCACGGCCAAGTAGTTCTTGGATGGTTATTAGAAATTAATAATGTATATAAATTTGATGATTATGAATATTCGAATTGCCTTTACCATACAATCGATCCAAACTGCATTATATTTTGCTCGACTTTGATTCTTTTTGTGATATTGAAGCAAATAACAATCTTTGGTCCATTATACTTTTCTTCTTCTGTTCAATTTCCACATAAAAAACACAAATAAAATGGTCCGTTATCATCAATTTGCTTCCTTCATTATAATGGCCCTAGAGTATAGGCATCAATTCGACGGTGACATTACATGCTACACCTTTAAATCAGAAGAACGTGAATACATGTATGTATACACGTTAAAGACGATAAAGATGCATACGGGAAACTAAGGAAAGAATATAAGAGGAGAACAAGTTCATGATGGGTAAAAAAATCTATAAAAAAAAAAAAAAAAAAAAAACACTAATATTGTTTAGCTTAACTAGTCCTTGCTAAACAATTTTGGTGTCATTCCTAGAAGAAGATGGTCAATGGGCAATGCAAGCAAATGTATCTTTTAGTATCAAACTGGATGGTGTCAATTAGCCCTACATCGTATGGTTTGATTGATTTTATCTCATTTTGAGGCTAATAGTTTGTCATTGTGTTCTCAAGTAGGAGTAGTTGGAGTACGAGATGTTTTAAGTGTGATAGTAGATTATAGATGGCTTGTATCTAATTCCTGACTAGTTTTTCGATTTAGTCCTTTTATCAATAAACGTCTAATTCTCGAGAAAAAAGAGGTTTTTAGTTCGATTGTCGAAAACTAACATTTTTCCATCTCTTCTAACAATTTACAAACAATGAACATTTGTCTATCAAATATATATTTTATTTTTCTTTATATTTGACCCCTTCATTATATTTATGCTAATTTCTCCGATAGTTTCACTTTAAAAAGATTCACACATCTTTATCAAAAAGAGAAGAAATTCACATATGAAATACTCAACTGCATGGGTGATTTTTTATTTATGTTTCCATCCTCTAAACTAAACAAACTATAATAAGGGCATTGAACCAATATATTTTATGCCACTTGGTCTTTTTGTTACGGTTGACCAACAACAATATAAAAGAATAACCTAATTATAAAAAAACAAATCAGTTCAAAAATCTAATTATATTATTTTAAAGTTTAAAGACCTTAAAAATCCTCAAATAGTTTAGCAATTTGTAGAGTAATTAAACTAAACCTTTTTAGGCTTCCAATACAAACCAACTAAATCCTTTTAGAATTTGGTAAAAGTTATGGGGTACAAATGTAATTTGGTAAAAGAAATCCACGAACTAGATTCAAAACTAAATTCTAATTTTTTGAAGCTTTAGATTTGAACTAGAAATAGAGAGCGTTGTTTTGCTTTAGCTCAAGCATCCCCAGACTGTGTGGAACTATATATTTAGTACTACAAGCATGTTTGGTTATTAAAAAAGTACAAGTGTGTTTGAAGCATTGAGTTAATTATAGTGGGAATGAAGAGCTTTTAACAAGACACTCATCAATTTTAACCCATCTGGATTGGTTTGGTGGTGTTGATTTAAGACCTTAAAGTATACTCATTTGTTCAAGGTCTTAGGTTTAACTCTCCCAAATGCCAATTTCGATGGACTACTCCCAGATATCAATGGACTAATTTAGCTTCTTAAAAAAAATATTCACCAAATTTTCTGTTTCAGCTTGGATACATAATGTGTTGACCCAAATTAAAGTAGTTGCATGGTTCCAAATTAAAAAGTCTGTGGGAAGCTATCATTCCCCTTTGGTTAATTTCAATGTGTATCTTCCATGACTCATGGGAAGATAAATAAGCATTTATGCTTCAAAAGAAAAAGATTTGGTCTCCTTTGAAAATAGGATGAGTTCTCAAACAAGCAATGGTTAACATTTAACGAAAATGGCATATAACAATATTAACAATGTCACATTTACCCCTAATATTGTTTATATTCTATGAAGTCATCCTTAGTTATTGCATCCTAACATTACCCTCCACAAGTTAAGTTCCTTCATGCCCTATCTTTTTGACCTACCAAAACAAATAGGCAATGGAGTATTAGACACACCATGAGTATAAAGTTGAATAGAAAAGGAAATTGGAAAGAAAGGCTAAGATAAGAGATTCCATTAGAATAATTATTATTGCTGCCAAAAAGTTGATTGGGCTAGCTTATAGTAATTCTCCCATATTTTAGGCACACTAAACAAAAATTTATTTATTTATTTATTGCCTATTGATGAGAACCAAGTGGAGCAAAGATTCTTCATAAACAGCCTTATACAAGGCATATGGTATGGATTGGGTTTGCAAAAAATCATTGCTGTCCGGGTTAGGAGGAATGTATCCGATCTGAATAGTGGTGGAAGTGCCCCACCTTTCACTCTCAAAGGCGAGGATACAATTTAGGGATGTGTTTTTTTTTCTCTTCAAGCATTTGACATCTTAGAAAATCACCACATAAATAGAACATAACATAGAGGACTATATAGACATTCCAACCTCAAGTGGCAAAGGGCATTTTCCCTTTTGTGATAATTTTGGAATTTTGAGTGAATCACAATTTGGATATATTACAAAAATTCATTTGAGTTAAGCAATTTGATCGTTCAAATTTATAAAATGATTTGAAATTGAAGTTTGTTTACTGACTTAAGTTTGTTTTGCAATTTAAATTCATCGAAATTGATTTATGAAGGAATTAAATTGATTAAATGATCTTTAATTATAGAGATTAGTTTTGTTTATTTCATAAATTTAGAGGAAAAAATTGGCTAATCTACACTTTCAAAATGATTCACTCTTCTAATTACCGTCCACTTTGGAAGGGATTGGTACTTCTCTCAACCAACCATATTTAAAAAGTCAAAAGGCTCTCTTTTCTTCTTTACCCCCACCCTATTTGATACCGTTACGGTGCTATCTATTAGAATTGTCGTATTCGTTCTTAAAACACTTGTTAATATATCTGATTTCTTTTTTTTTTTGAAGGATCTGATTTTATCTTCTATATTTTGTTTTAAATTTTTTTAAAAAATAATTAAAATCTTCTATATTTTGCATTAAAAATAACAAATTTTTAATTTTTAAGAAATTGAATACGTCGCACCATTACAATATTTCTATATTTGATTCGTTAGCATGTGTCATAAGGATACTTTTTGATAGTTGATGTTTGTCCTTTTCAATTATATCTTCTAATGTATATTATTGGCGTCACTTTCAAGTCAATATATTTTACTTTGTTCTTAATATAATGGTGAATATATAATATCTTTTGTTATAAAAAAAAAATGGTGAATGTACAAATTCTTGAAAAAAGTAATTTGGTAAAAATATTATTCTCTTTTATTTATCCATTTTTTTAATACCTTTGAAATTATCAAATGAGTTGATGATTATGAGGTAGAGGAAGTATATGTTTAAAAGTATAAGAATGTATCACCTTCTTTTATTAAAAATAAAAAATAACGAAAAAAATGTTAAAAGAGTCCTTAGGACTCTTGTTGAATAAACTAACAAAGAAATATTATATATTTTCCCTTAAAATTATTCTTTACCTTTCACAAAACAGAAAACGTTTTTGTGGTTGGCTTTAACAACACGAAGTTGGATACTTGGATGGTTCAAGTTAGATTTATCACGAGAAAATAGTGGTAGGACTAGGACATGTCTCTTAAAACCAAAAGACAATTTAGATGATGAAGTTTGTGAGTGAGATAGTGGTCACAAGACAAATTAGCTTAGACAAATATAATTTTGGCAAAGTGAGAAAAAAATGGCTAGCCTTTCATTTCCATACACAACCAAATTCTAGAAGAAAAAAATGAAATTGAGAGGAGTCTCGTGTGTGCCTATGTGTGTGGTTTGAGTGGCATGTGAGAGTTGCATACAAAAATTGTTCAAGCACAATAAAGAGAATTCAAAGGACCATTTGCTTGTGAATGAAGACGTCGCTTTTTGATATATGCTATCCCATGAGAATCTTATCAATTGCATGTTGGTGTGACAGTGAGAGAGACAGAAAGAGTGGGATCAAACATTATTTGGCAGACACAACCAAAGCATTATTTATCAAAAAAATATATTTAAATAAATTATTAATACAAGCATAAAAAAAATGTTGAGATAAATATGTGCGTTTATAATTTTAGTAAATAATTATACGCATTATAGCTACTACTTTTTTTGTCAAAGGTATCGTCCGGTAGAAAATTAAAACTAATCAATTGAAGTACAAAAATTTATTTAAGAGATTGGTCTCTCTCGGCGTGTGTTTTTTGATACATACATGTCAAAATCAACTTATGACCACATGCTTAAGATACTTAATTATCTATAAACTGTGTCACACTATGTTCGTACTATTCATTATTAGAAGCATACTTTCTTTGGCAATTCATAAAAGATCAGCAGAGGTTGAAATACAACTAAAAGTATGATTCTCGAAAGAAAAAAATACAACTACAATTATAAAGTAGGTAACTTTGGAAGTTCTATTTCACTTGGACTTTTGCTCTTGATGGTGGTGGGGATGAAAGATGAAGAGTACGTTTTCATAGAGGCCTCTTGTATTGGGCATCTAATTGATTATGAGTCTGAATTACCGTACATATGAAAATGACTTACAAAATTTTAGTTTTCTTGTACATTCATGTGCAGGCACAACGTTGAACTATTCTAGGACCTACCTTACTAATTTCAGAGCAATCCCTTTTGTTTTTTTTGTATAAACCATCGATTCTAACATGGCATGCGTATCCAATTTCAACACTGTCGTCATGATTCTACTTCCCTTGTATGCTTCATGAAATGTTAATTTCTTCTTGTTAGTTTGCGAGTACCAGGAATTTTATGTTTAGGTGGGATTTAAATGATTAGATGACTCCTCAGTTCCTCTAATAATGACAATCTTATTTCAGAATTTGTCACATAAAAGCTTATAAATAATAATAATTTGTTGGTTTTGGGAGTATAAGAGAAAAAAAACATTAATAATTTTTTAAATCTCGCTAAAATCGTCACTAACACCTATAAAAATAAAAATCAGCATCCTTAATTTACGTGTTTCCTAAATTTGACCTCTTGGTCTAAAAAAAATCTCATACAAGTTTGAGACCGTCCTCCCTTTCTTTTCCCTACTTGCTCGACGGGTGAATCTTGCCGTTAATCTTTGTTCAGCCTGTGTAGCCGAGGGTCCATCTCCGTCGTGTCCAGGAAACATTTGCACACCTCCCTTACTTTTTGGGATGCCTGCCTTCACCACAAAAATTGTGCACCTGAGATTGTTCCTTGATTTGTATCGCGACACAATGTAAGAGTTTTAGCTCTTCTTCGCCCTCCACCAAAGTTAAGCAAGAAAAGTCTCAAGTCAATCTCAAGAAACACAGATTCATTGGGATTTTCTATCCAATTCTACACCTTCACATGTATGTCTATTTCACCAAAGAATATTTTAGTTCCCAAAATCCCACCTTATTTTTGTTTGTAGTCTACTTTTGGTTTTGATTGCACTTCTTTTTAGAAGTGTAGTGATATATTGTGGTATTCTTTGAAAATTTAGTTGCTCATATTTTAGTTTTTGAATTTAAGTCCTCAATTTTACAAATTGAACGGTTGTAAACTAAGTTCAAGGCTACAAACAATAAATAAATAAATCATCTATAAAAAATTATTCTTTTTAAACAATAACCTCATGTTTCTATCAAATCCTTCAAATTTAAAACAATTTCTAAAATCTGAAATAGTAAAATGATATAGCACAATAAAAAAAATTTAAATGTGAACCGTGAGACTTATAACTACACTGTGTGCAATTTATAATCAATTCCATGAGAACTTGAATCCAATTGCCTAGTTGATAATTGAAGTCTCGAAGACTGTTTTGTAAGATGCAACGCCAACAAGGATATACAAACCATTAAACAAAACGCAAAACTAGATTAACAGTCTATCCGCTGAATGTAAACCTGTTGGCCATTGATGAGGACGGCAACACAAAAACTGCAATTGCATGTCTAGTAAAAAAGAAACCAAAATCAACTTTCAATCATTGGTTCAGGGTCAGATGTTTCTGTACGAGACTTGTTAGCTTGTTGAACAGAGTTGAACAGGATGTCCTTGATTACCTGCATCCAACAAATTCACCTTAATATTTTAGCTGTCTAAAAATATTTGTACATATTTTGGTAGGAGGATGGTGTTGGCAATTACCTGTGACATTAAACCATGCACTTGTTCCACAGTTATTTTTGCACTATCACGAGTGATCTTAGCAAGTGGAGATTCTTCCTGCAAATCATTTGAGAATTTGATATGTCAGAACGAAAAATTAACCCAGTGATGGCTCAGAAAGTTAATAGTGATAGATAACATCAAATAGAAAACAGTTTATCATGCATTTGCATGGTTGAAGATTGGTTCTATGCCATGGGCTGAAGATTTCCCCAGACTAAAACATTTATCTATATCTGTTCATAATGGAAAATGAAGAATGACAAGGCAATACAGCACAGTGAGCATAAACCAATCAAACATCAAAATATTCTGATACTGCACTGTGTGGCCAGTGCATACAAACAGGCTCAAAAATCATATCGTAAATTTTACAACTTCATGCAAAAGAAAATTATGTGGGTGACATTTAGTTTTGATGACATTGGTGACACTAGTGTATTTTGATGAGAGACTGCTCTATGAATGATTAAAATAAATTAATTTTGATGAGAGAGAATGAATGGTTACGAGAGAGATATAGACACAATGTCACCAATGTCGCCAAAGTTCAATGTCACCCAAGTGCAACCCCGTGCAAAAAGCATGTTTGGAGGGAAAAAATGTTTTGGGTCAAAGTAATCAAATATCTAGATTTTTCCTAAAATCACGTTACAATGGATAGAATGTAACTTTTTAGGGTTTCAATGCAAATTCAAGCATGCTATTTATTGGCTGAGCTAGCAAATGTTCAACATCGAGTTGGAGCGCTCATGAATCTAGCAACTAGTTGCACACATGCATATCACTTTTAAACCCATCCTCCCGTAAGAAAAGTCAAACAAAATTTACAAGAATGTAACCAAAATAAATTGATGTTTGAAAAAGCCAATACAACCAGAATAAATAAGTTAAAAAGGAAATAAAGGAGAAAAAACCTTTTCAAGCAAATATATGTTCATGTAAATTGTGAATTGAGGTTAGAAAATATTGGTGCAGTGTAGATGTAAATACATCCTTCTCTTTCACACTCCCAGAGCATAAAAATGTTGGCATAAAAATAGAATACAGATAAATATGCAAATACAAACCCGGATTACAGAAACACTAAATGGAAGATAAACAGATAAATAATGGAAAAACAAGGAGGGTACTGTTTCTGAAAGTAAAAGATAACACTGTTCTCTGTCCATATAACTAACATGAAATGATTCTCCAAAATATACCCCTTCTCTCTCTATTTCATCCCTAAAACCAAACACTTTTACACAAATAGCACCCCTTCCCTCACTCCCTGCCACATCAGCATTTTCCCTCTTCCTTCTATTATTTTCTTAACATAAATTTCCACGCCGTGAGCTAGAAAATATGAGCACACAGTTGGAGTCCAAACATTTATGAACAAAAAGTATAATGTGGTATACTCATGGCTAAATATTAGAAACAGGCTTAATACTCCAATGACTAAATATGTATATCTAAATATATCCCTAGAGCATGAATGGATTCTATTGTAACAAAACACCCAGAACGGTTTCGATCATAAAAAATTATAGTCGTCCTAGACTTCAAATGAACAAGTGAAAAACTTGAATAATCCATCTGAAACTCTAAATAAAGAAATTCTAATAACTAGATAGAGTACATTGCAGAAGACGTATAAAAAAAAATCACTCACTTCTTTCTTTCTGGGGGTAGGTGCTACCAGTGGCCCGAAACGCGAGTGTGACAATTGATTCTCTGCTTGTTCTAGCTTTTCAGCTGCAACAAAGAAAATTTCCTAATTGAGATATTCATAATTACAGAATATAACATTGACAGGACATTCAACAAGAATAATATAGAACCAAAACAAATTATCGCATAAAAAATAAGGGCACTGAAGAATACCTAAATCCGAGATTTGTCCAGCTACATAGTCTCCATTACCCAATAAAGGAGAAGATGAAAGTGTATTCACCCAATATTTGTTCCACAGAAGATCCAAAAGGTGTGAATCAAGAGAAGACTTAAAGTAAGTGATATCCAA
>Ga0099826_10004096_pt1 | contig 10128 bp, 8 predicted proteins | sample Mtrugardesep15_FD_76830 | JGI IMG/M metagenome (GOLD analysis project Ga0099826, IMG submission 76830) | Root nodule microbial communities of legume samples collected from California, USA - M. trunc garden sep15 | ecosystem: Host-associated > Plants > Roots > Nodule | place: USA: California...
GGCAAAAAAAAATCGCAAAACGTTACTTCCTTCCTGCGAATAATTTCACATTTCCTGCAGATAATTTCACATTTCCTGTGGATAATTTCACATTTCCTGCGGATATATCTTTCATGCGGATCTTAAATCCTAGTATCACCTCACCTGGGAACCTAAATCTATGACAAAATCTGCAGGAAATGTGTTTCCTGTAGAATTTGCCCAAAAATCCACAGGTAAATCCGCAGAAAAAACTAAAAATTCTAGAAATGGCTAAACTTGCTACAAGGAAAGTTGGAGCTAAGACTGGACACTAACCCAACCCAGACTAGTAGCTGGGGTTGGCTCCACCCCTGCTGCAGACTCAACATAATTCCGTAAAACGGTTTTGTTTTAATGGTCACAAAATGCATTTGCTGACGTAGCGGTTATACTGAATATTAGTATAGAACAATACAAACAATGCACAAAGTAGTGTACCTAAGTTTTTTCCTATCCACAATCATACAATATTGGTGATCGTTTGATCTCGATTTACAGATTTATATAATTCAAGAAAAAACCAATAAGCTTGAATCAAAGTTCAGTTATGGATAGAAATTTTTTAGTAAAGTTTCAAGCTATATAGATTCTTTCTTTTTCTTTTTTTGTAGAAAGATCCTTTTAATTTGTAGGTTAAAAATAAAATTCTTTTAATTTAATAATCTCATTCGTTTCTAAATAATAAACATTAGTTAAAATAGATAATTATTGTTTTTTTATAATTAATACTTCCTCCAGTCCTATTTACAAGAAACAATTGACATTTTAGATACCTTAAATAATTTATGTATCTGGTTTAGGTTCTTGACTATATGCATAAATTATTCAACGTATCTAAAGCGTCAATTGTTTTTTGTAAATAGAACCAGAGAAAGTATAATATCTTTAAAATTATAAAATATCAATCAAAATGATTGATTTTGTTTACTTACATAACACGCATTAAGTTTTGTCCCAAAAAAAAAAAATTACACACATTAAGTTAACTTTTTTTGATAGGCACACATTAAGTTAATAATAACTCTGTTGATTGCAGAAAAAATATGCAAAATAATTCGCGACATCATGTTGATAAATAAATAATAATGTAGTTGAAAAACTAATTCAATTGTGTTTTATAAAAATGAACAAAAAAGTTATATCTGTCTACATAATTTATTCGATAGAGATAATACATTATATGCAGGATCAAGAGGTTCAAATATCAGATTATCCACTTATTCATCTTAGAGATGTGAATCTAATAACGCTCAAGAAGAATAAAAGACTATATTTAAGAGTCAAGGTAGTATTAACATGTTGAACTCCATCAATGTCACAATGGAGATTAATTTGTAAACAAAAATTAGATCATATCATAGATTAATTTGTCAATAATTTAGTGATGATGCAAAATTAAAAGAAAATACAATATATTTGTCAAAATTACTGGAACACAACATTTCCTTTAGAAGACGTGATATAATTTGTCTTAGTGAGTTTAATCTGGTTGACAGAGACATTGACACATTGCATTATATATACTGAGACTGGGGTTAGAGTTCTGGATTCTCTGTTTCTTTAACTTATAAGTTGAATCCTAGTAACTATACTACTTCATAAAAAAAAGTATTATAATTTCGATCGAATGTATTTATTTACTAATTCACAACGGTTTTTTTTTTTACAAAAATTAGGTGTTATTTTATCCAATGCTTGTTTGGCACACGTCAAAGACCTTCCAACATCTTCATTTCCCTACTTAGGTCACAAGCTTCCGTCACAAAGCTCGACATTTTATCCAATGCTTATAATTTCGATTACCATTTTATATATGCATTCAATTTTTTTTTTCTCGAAATCTTTAAGCCACGATAAAATTTGTGAAGATTAAGTTGGCTGAGTTCATTGACTTGATTCTTTTTTGGGCTAATTTGGTTCACTTGTTGGTTGTCTTCCCTTCTAGTTTGAAGACAAAACGAGAAGTAGAAAATCCAAACCTCAAGCAAACGTTTTGTATAATTTCTACTCTTTTTCCGCCATAAAATGACAATTAGACCAATTGTATGGCTGTTGTTTTATGTTTACAAGCAAGGAATCTTGAGGAAAAAAATTAAATATTATTATTTTTTATAGAGACTAAAAATGAATTTTATTATGACTTTTGTTGGGTACAACGATAATTGTGTATTGATTGTAACTACTCCTAATAACTAGGGACATTAGGCCATAATTTGGAGAGAAACGGGCCCACCTTGGGCTTACGGTCTGCACATGCAAGCCCTCAAAATTTACTTTGTACTTACCTTTGTTATCTTTGAACTTTTAACACTTCTAAATATTATCTTTTGCGCCTTACCTGCTGTAAATTTCTTACCTGCCCTGAATTCTGAACCACTGTGCTGACCAATTTTAAACAGGTTACGGCATTTAAAACTTAAAATAACAATGGAATCGAATCCTAAGGAATTTGCAAAATGCAAGCATTTCTTTTTTTTGTCAGATAACCTAATGGCTGAAGTTTACACATTATAAATGTGGGGTGTTAGGAGTTCAAACCCCTACCTCTATATAAATTATGTAATGTCCATACCAACCGAGTTAAGATCACATACCAAAATGCAAGCATTCTACTTGCAGTCCAACATGGCCAACATATATTAATATTTAATTACATGTCGATACCACATGAAATAATGTATTATTTCATATTATTTTAGCTATTTATGTTATTATACTACGAGAGATGTTTACATGTTTTATAAATGTAGTTCAATTGATAGATATTGAAAATATTATATGGAGGGTTGATGTTTGAAATTCAAGTTTAAACCCTAAACTCAAAAATTGAGTTTAAAGTTCGAGTTATATGTCAAGAGGCACATCATTGTTTTTTTTTGAATTTAAAAATTTATATTTAATTTATCATTTATTAAAAAATTCTAAATATTTTGAGATGTTGATAAGACTACATAAGAAACATATGATAGGACCAAAAGTCAAAGAAAATTTGATGACATGTGTATGTTAAAATAATCAATATAGAAATATTGTCTTTGTTAACCAAAGGTATCTTACGTGCTTTGAATCAAACGGTTAAAGGACTCAAAGTATTTTTTTTTTTAAGGAAGGACTCAAAGTATATTTATTGATTTAAATATGTGTAATTTGGCAGCAACACCCTTAATTTATTTAGAATTTTACAATATCAATATAGAATACTAATAATGTTTGTCCTTTTTTGCTACAATAGAAGGCTAGAGGATAGGAGGGACCCCGAAATATAATATCATCCTGGATCAGTACATCCGTCTCAAGAGGAGACTGCTCCCAAATAAAGAGATCAAAATATGCACGTTTATGCCATACTTTGCTAGCTAGCCAATCAATGCAAGAAATCCACCTACCAAAATGATAAATTATTATGCAAGACAAAATTTAAATACCCACTAGCCTATAATATTATGCAGAAAAATAGCACAAGATTGGTCATGTCAGTATGCCACAACACCGACGTATAACCTGTGGTGGATCACTAAAGAAAAGAAAAATTATTAGAAAACTTTATATTTTATGTCGCCTTTTAATGTGCGTTTTAAAGGTAGACTCTTAATAGTTGGGGTTAAACTCTGAATTTTCCATTTATTCATCTTAATAAGTGGATTTTTAGTAACTAGTCAATTTGACCCAAAAAAATGAAAGAAAAGAAAAAATGGGGACGTCTAAAAAATTAATGGAAGCGATTTTCTATTTCTTTTAATAGAGGGGTAAGAGAAAGAAAAAGAAGTTAGAATTTTCTTACGTTTCATATGGGTGATGAATAAAGGATCCATTCCAATTACTTCAATACTTTTTTTTTCTTCCAAAAAATGATGAGAAGTTTTTTCGTATATAACTCCTCTATTCATTTTTGTCCATACTACTCTACTTTTTTTAGCAGATACTCCTTCCTTTGTTTTCACTTCAATTAAAGGTTAGTGAGTTCAGACTATTTATAGGTGGTTCAATTCTAAGTCAATTGATCATTTCATTATTGTCGAAAGTTTTTATTCAAATTTTGGAATGACAAGGTTGGACCTCAAGATCATCTCATGTTGGCGTGTGTGGGGTACAAAATCAAAAGGTATCCACTTATAACTTAATTATTAGGAAAAAAGTTCCACTAAGGATCATATATATGATGCTCTCTAAATAGGTACATTGAGATCGCATCGTAATTTTATTGATCTTGTCAGACAGCAATTGCAACACAGAGATGACCTTTTCTTTTACAAATATATTTATCATTTTTTATTAAGTAAACACATATACATACACACAAATATATATGAGATTATACATGTCCTCAAATAATGAACATTTTCTCTTGGCAAAAAAAATATTAACATTTTCTGATTCCTTCTCTTTAATTGATATCTTAAAAGACTGTTATTTTTGGATTAAAAACTTGTAAATTTTAAAAGATAATGCAAGAGTATAATGACTTGTAACATTTTAAAATACTTTTATAATCAACAGTTAAGATTTGCGAAAGAAAAAATTGTATTTATTTTTGGGTTAAATAAGTTTTTAGTCCCTATAAATATAGTAAATTTCGTTTATAGTTCTCATAAAAAAGAGTGACATGTTTTGGTCCTTATAAAAAATTTCAGTAGTTTTAGTCCTTGTTAAGTTAAAAATTGTATAATTATGCTTAAACTTTTAAATTTTTGAAAGATTTTTTATAGACATGTTGAGAACATAATAAAAAAAATCTTTTACAAAATAATATATTTTCTAAAAATCTAATGAATTAAATATGAATTTGTTAAACTCCAAAATTTCAAGAAAAAAGTAACGAGAATTTGGATCTAAAAATTAAATTTTGAACTCATTTTTTTTCTGAAGGAACTTATTATACTGTTCTAAACTAGTATGTATAAAAAATCATTCAAAAATTTAAGAGTTTAAAGATAATTAAACAAATTTTAATTTAATCGGAACCAAAATTACGTGTTGAAAATTTTATAGGGACCAAAACATGTCATTTTTTTATGAGGACTAAAAACAAAATTCATTATATTTATAGCACCAAAAAATTGTTTCACCCTTTATTTTTTAATGTTGTTCAAAGAAAAATAATGGTCAACGATTGACAAAGAAAATATAAAAACACTAGGAAAACTTTTTTTTTTAATATTCTCATTTACTCTCTTACCATGCGAAATTCAAAGAAAATATAAAAATACTACGAACACTTTTTTTTAATATTCTCTTTAACATTTACTCTCATCATGCAAAATTCATATAGATCCTACAATTTTGTGTATATTCATTTTCAAGGTGTAGGCCCCAAAATGATTTATTTCAATAAGATAGTGAGGGATAGAAAGAGAGTAGGAAAAATAATATAACTAGCACTTCTCAAGAAAAAATAGCTAAATATTTCTATAGAAATAGCTTGGAAGATGTGAAAAACAACGATGTCACTTGTGCGATTATTCATGAGACAAGAGAACATCAAAGAGACAGGAGTAGGGATGTAAATGGATATCTATGGATGCGGATAGTGTGATATCTGTGTCCGCTCCGTTGGATAAATATGAAACACGTACTTTATCCATATTCATGCGGATATCCGTTTAGCGGATAATCCACATATTTTGAGGTATCCGCGGGTTTATACAGATATCCATAGATAACATTTATCAATAAAATTTTAAAAAATTGTTTATTTTTTTTATCTAAAATTTATAAACAAAGGTTAATCAAATGCATTTTTTTTTCTTTTTAGCAAAACATAATATCCATGCATTACAATAACAACAAATAGCATTGACTCCAACAAAAACATCTTACATTTAATAAAAATAAAGTTCTTTGATTTAATAAAAACATAAGTAAAGCTCATCACATTCAACAAAAACAAAGCTTATTGCTTCAACAATCCCGACCACTTTCAATTCCTTTTAAATGAGCGTAATAACTAATAACACTCACAATATCGAGGGTTTTTACTTAGGAAGTTGAAAGTTATTAAAGTTATCTATGTAATTTACTGGGTTTAATAGCGGGTATGGATAACCGCGAGTGCGGATATCATTAAATCCACATCTGTATCCATGAATTAACGGGTAGTTAAAATATTCGTTTATTTTATCCATGGATGTCTATTAAGGTATCCGCTATGTGCCTGTTGCGGATAAAGATATCCACGGGTGCGGACAAAAGAATTAAAAAAATGCATAAAAGACCGATCATTCATAAGGGACCATTCATCAGAATGCTAATTGATGCATAATTGCATATAATGCAGAATAGATAGCCTCAAATTTTATTTTTAAGTTTAGATAACCTCAACTTTAAATATGTGTATTTTTTATGAATAGAATACAAATTTACAAGATCGCATAGGAAATTTAAAACGCTTTTTTTCTCAATGGCATAACCCATAAAAGAAGGGGCAGTGGCTCCCTCCGTAAGGGACACTACAAAGATTAGTGGATTGAACTAAACAAAACCCCAGCGTAATTAACGTAATGCAATGCATTGTTATTTGGTTTATCTATGTTATTAATCTTCTGTAGTAGGGTGCACAGAAGACTCCGCAGTTGCATCATCATCAAGGGAATCATCACCGCTGATATGATCAAGGACGAGAATAAATCCCATTGCAAAAGCAGCATCAAAACCAGGCTTAACACAAAGAGAGAACACTTCCTTCCCAAGCATATTACCTGTAGTGGGGTCCACTTTACGATAAATCTCAGCCACAATTTCTTTCATCGTGTTAAAAACTTTGCAACCACGTTGAGAGAAACACCCTTCGATATGGTACTCCTCACCTGAGTTATCATACACCTCTACTGTCACTCCTGCACGTGGTCGTCCGATCATTGATGATCTCTTCACGCTGAAGGTTGGCTTATCACCTTCCTTTTTTTCACCTTTAAAGCCTTCCCACCGTTGATGCAGACTCGGCCTCTGTTTTGCAAAGAGGTGTGTTATTTGAACAACCATTTGATTGACAATTTATTGGACAATGATAAATTTACAAAGAAAAAGTAGGTTCTAGCACAAAAATCAAAGTAATAAAGAGATAAAGTAAAGTTATATGTGAATATGAAAGAGAAAGTTATCACAAAACTTGTTAAAAAATTGTTGTACAAACATCATTTCTCGTTTTGCAAAATAGTAGTCCACTCAAGTTCATGAGATGTTCTATCCTGCACAAACAAGAGAAATAGATGTTGTAATATGTAGTGGTTTGCTTTTACCATTCTATCAATAACTTATTGATCTAATTATATTTTGTATGTGTATAATACAATATTATTTTACTTGCATCATAAGATTACTCGGAAATAAATTAAGGAATCGCTCTACCCGAAAAATTATACTATAATCATTATCCAATAATACAAAATATACAATGCTTTTAGTTGAAATAATTACGAATGTAGGGTCTCGTGCATACCATGCTATATATCCTATGCACGAGTAACCGTGGACTTGTGAACATTTATATAAAATAAATTACCAATGATTATTTTTATTTTTTTGATTCAAACCAATGATTATGTTTGTTGATAATAATCATTGCAAAGACCAATGATTATGATCAAAACAACCTTAAATCTCAATAACGTTTACAACATTTTTTGAAGAAGAATAACGTTTACAACATTGAATTATATTTGCTAAGTGGGACTCAGTATAGAACAAAGAAACGGAAAAGTAGTAAGTAAGAAGGAAAGGTATATAGTAGGTGGCGGCGGCGTACCTTCCGGTGAACGGTGAGGAGGCAACGGCCTTGGGGATCCATGAGAATCAGCTCATGTAGGTCACGAGAATCAGGTCCATATGAATCAACCCGAAAGGCGACTTGACCGTTGCAATCATAGACGGTGAAACCATCACCGGAGAAGAAAAGAGTGGTTTTGAGAACTGTGTAATGAATCTCTTCTTTGAAGATGTATCCTTCTTGCACCACTAACTCTTCTTTCATCTTTTTTGCGGTTGAGTCAGAATCCATACAAAGGTTCATGAAGTTTGGAAAATTGAAGCTAAGCTTTTGTTGCTTTTGGCATGTGAATGTGAATTATGTATGGTGTGGGATTCGTATTATTTGTAACGTTAAAGAAACAAAGTGTACTAACTAATCTTTGACGATATATATTTATAGACCCCACTTTGTTTTACTTTTTTAACTCATATGTTTAGTCATGAGAGAAGCTCAAAACAACCATATAAAAAGAATTTAAATTTAAGATAATATCTTTATCCTAAACCCTAAATACAGTGTGTATGAATCATCCCTTCATTTATGTGTTGTTTAACATTTATCTATTTTTATCCTACCAGGGACTTTAAATTCACATTTGTAACCAACATGATCAATTGTTTATTATGTGGGGTATAGAAATTGATACATGCATGGATATATGGCATGGCCATCTCCACGTCAAATGTCGTAAGTAAAAAGACGCGACAAGAATTTTTTTGGATATTAAATACGACAGGAACTTTATGGGTGAAGTTTCAAACTTTATTTTTGGGTGAAGTTTCAAACTTTATATAATTTCCTTATGATTGAATAATCAAATTCGTATTTGAAATAATAATTAGTTAAATAGTCCACTAAATTTTTTCCCCCAAATTAGGATATACCTCTTTGATCTTGGTAATTATCAAAAGGGAAAAGGTAAATGGTGCGATAGACACGACGACGAAAAACAACGAAGGGTTAATAACCATTGGATTTCACTTTGATGATAACAATGTTTGACTTTTGTTTATTTAAAAAATATAGAACCATTGACACCTTTTATCGTGTGCCGTCGTGCGTTGATTCAGTCGCACCATATAACACATCTCTTATCAAAATGGCCACTTCTAGCATAGAACGACGGCTGATTCTGCTGGTAGTAGTTAACTAATACCCTGCATGGACGTGAGTTCATGTTGTCAGCATAACAACTAATTCATTGCTAAATGATTTGTAAATACTTGTGTCAACGCTCTTTGAGCGTTGATGTCTGATGTCTGCCCTTACAATGGTAAGTCTCATGACTCCAACTAATTTAAACCTTTTCTAAGAAAAAAATTGTCACTTCTATTTGCTTATGTGACACACGTTAATTTGTCTACAAAACTTAAATCATTTCACTAATTTGTCAATAATTTAGTCACTGAACAAATACATATTGATCTCTGGTGACATGACATTGATCTATAGAATTAATATGAGATGTGATGTATCGGTTAATCAGACACATTATTGTTTAGATTTTTGAAAAATCCTACATTGAATTTGATCGCCATATTGTACTAAGAGCAACCAAATAAATGAATTTGGAGACAACTTCTTCATCCAAAATCTTAGGTTGTGTTTGGAGGGCAAAGTATGGAGTATAAGGTTTGATTTGAAAAATTTATTCAAACTCTCCAAAACCCTCCTCTAATACAATTTTTTTATAGTTCCTCCAAATTAGGATATTTTGTGTTATGTAGCAAAATACACTTTCAAAGTCATTCCCTTCCCAATCCCTCTATTCGTCCAACTTTATCTTCTTCTTTTTTCTTTTCAAAGTCCTTCACTCTCCACACCCCACCCCCCAAACACCACAAGATATTAAATATATGAGTTTTTTCACTTGTATGTTGCTCAACAATAACATATTAAACCTTTTAATTTATTTGATGTGAAATTTCTAACTCACACTTCAAGCATCAACAATTATAAAAAAAATCTTTTAGCTGTGAAACAACTATAAAATCAAATAACATAAGTTAGCATTTGAATTATTTTATAAGACGAACAAAATTGTACCCCAAGCCTTATATATTCACTTTTTTTTTTCCTTCTTAAAATATGAGCCACAAGAAAAATTGTGGACATTATACAACAACCAATTACAGACGGATATATTCAAAACTAAAAAATTGAACAAATACACACACATATATAACTCAAGCTCGTTGATTTACAAGTGAGACTGAGTTCATTGACTTGATTTTTTTTTGGCTAAATGATAATTAGAGAGAGAAAAAAAATGTTAAGAGGCCAAAATCCATATCTCAAGCAAAAGTTTGTATAATTTCTACTCCCCTATTTGTACCATAAAATGATATTTCGAAGAAAAATAA
>Ga0099826_10004097_pt1 | contig 10124 bp, 4 predicted proteins | sample Mtrugardesep15_FD_76830 | JGI IMG/M metagenome (GOLD analysis project Ga0099826, IMG submission 76830) | Root nodule microbial communities of legume samples collected from California, USA - M. trunc garden sep15 | ecosystem: Host-associated > Plants > Roots > Nodule | place: USA: California...
CAATAAAGCATTTTTTTTCAATTGTTTTTTAGTTCTTTAATTTGTGTTCAAAAGGCACAAACTATTATGACATTTATTTTATTAATATGACGGTCAATATAGAACCTAGGGAATATAACAAATGACTTAAATACAATTACAGACCACTATTTTGTCCGCACTTCACTAGTTCAGTTCATTCAGGTATAAATATAAGTCAAAACGAAGTGACAGTCACACCTAAAAACAAAGAATTGATCTTTGTTGGCATATAGAGATTTCACCAAAATTTTGAGAAATCGATTTGTTCAAGGAATGGCGAGATTGTTTAACATAACAAAATTTGTTCTTTTAATTTTTCCAATAATTTTCTTTGAAAATGGAGACTTTTACATTGCTGAACATGTAGAGAATTATCTGCATTGTAATGGCCACATAGAAAATAGAGATGATGGAAATGAAGATGAAAATGATGGTAATGTTGACGACCCCGTGGGATTATCTCTTTTGTTGGAGGATTTTTAGGCCGATCATTGTGCAAGTGTGGGTTGTTCACCAACCATTGGTGGGGGGTTGGGTTGGGTGCTTGTTGGTTTTCTTTCCTTTTCTCTCGGATCTTGTTGGGTGTTTTGTTCTCTCCTTTTGTTTGCTTTTGGAGTTTCGGGGTACTTCTGATACTCTAACACCTTTGTACTTGTGATTCCTATTTTATTTCTATATATCAAAAAACTATTGACGATGGTCATAACGTTGATATGACAGTCGTAATTGGTATGAGCAAGAAATTTATCTTGATGTAAAATGATGTTTGGCTATTGATATGGTAAATTTATAAAAGTTCATGTACTTGTATCCCTTTTATTTAAGTCTGAAATTTCATTAATTCGATCTTATATATCATGAATTTGGTCCCTCAATGTGGACTTTGCGGGATCAAGTCATCTAACTATTCTTAGTACATAGCGGTTTGGAAAGGTATAGTTCTTGGTTGATTTTGCATTTGATATGAAATTGGTTGTTTAAAGTTATGTTTTTGAACTATTAATTGAGAATTGAGTGATATTACAACTAAATTATGTTTTCTATTTCATTTTGAAAAAGTAGTGTGTAGAGAAACAAAAATGTTGAAAGTAAAGTGCATGAAAAGTAAAAGAGTGTTGAAAGTAAGTGTGCATGAATTGAAAAGTGCACCAAAACATTAAGTACATATAATATAGATGTGCATGAAAATTAAAGTGCAACAAAAATTAAATAACTTGAAATTTAAACAAAAAAAACACATGACATACTTAATCATGTAGGGGAGGAGCCAGCTTACATCCAGGGGATGCAGTTGAACCCCTCAACCTTTTAAATTCTAAATTCACGCATATTCTCTTATGTATTTTTCATCTTGAACCCACTCAAATATTGGTGTTGCATAATCAAAAAATGAATCTATCATTGAAGATTGAACATATGAAGCGCATCATAAGGACCAGGAGAACCTTAGAAGACTTTGGTAGAAGATCTAAATCAGGTCAACAAAAAGTCAACGTCCTTAGAAAAAGGATGCCTAATAGAAGCTGGAGAGTTACCTCGACCGATTCTGTGAAGGTCATTAGACTCAAAAGGTGACTGGTATACTTCGATGACCCTCAGATTTGAGAAAATTATGAGGGACCCAGAATCCACGTAGGTATAGTCTAATTCTGTAAAATGTCCCTATTATAGTATTTGATAGAGCAATTCTTTTGTCTTCTTCTGTCTACGTGTACAAACAGACAAAGGACCTCAAGAACAAAAGGAATGCAACAAATAATTCTTCTTTCAACAAAGGAAATTCAAAGGACTTTTTGACGGAATTATCCATATCATGCAAAGGTCCAACATTCTTGATTGAAGCTTCTCAACGACTCTATTTGTGCTGACACTCTTCTCCAACATCTCTCATTTCCCTACCTATGTAAATAGCTAAAGACCACAAAGAAGAATGACAATACTATGTTATTTTATTGTGTCATTACTCTATCAAATCAAATAAAGCAAAAATATTTAGGATTTTAGCACTCAAGTTTATATCTTAGAAATTCTAAAGAGTTTGTTCATTTGTTCAGTTTGCACTACCATTGTTAAATCTAGTGTAATAACAAATTAACTTGTTTACAGTCATAAACAATTAGAAAGTCTTTCGCCTGTGTGCCTGAGTATATAAGTCTCTTAGTGAAACCTTGAGCAACTAGGAAGTCTCAATCAGTTGTGATTGATTAGAGTTGTCCTTGAGCAGGAAGTCTTTAGGTATGGTCCTAGAGCAAGGAAGTCTTGAGCAGTTGTGTTTGAACATTAAGAAGTCTCTTGGAAGAGTCCTTGAGCAATTTGTAATCATGTGTGATTATAGTGAAATCTCTTGGAAGTGCAAGGGGACTGTACTACTCTTGTGTTGTGGAATGAACCAGTATAAAATTGTTGTGTCTGCTTTCTCTCTCACTCTTTATCTTTGTGTTGTTTTCCGCTGCATTCAGGCTTTGAGTCAGAATCAACATACATCATATTTAGACCAGATTTTTATAAACACTAAAGAAAATGAAATTGACATATTCTGGTTTGAGCCAACATCATTCAAAGCCCCCACTCCAACTATTGTGTTTTTCTCACCTTCAAATTAAACAATTACAACTTTTAGATGTGGTCCATCTTTCATTTTAGCTGAAATTGTTTTTAGTTAAGCCTTCAATTCTTTTAGGAAAACGGTGGTGGTAATGTGGAATTCGGTCAGAAGGTAATTACAATGTGACAAAAATTGTTCCACCTAAAAATCAAACCGAGCATCTTCTGAATAATTTGTTTGTTAGTAAAGCTCATTAAACACTTGAACTCAATTATTTTGTTAAATTGTATATTGAAAATATAGAAAGGTAAAAAAAAAAAACTTTTCAATAAAGCATTAAATTTTCAATTGTTTTTTAGTTCTTTAATTTGTGTTCAAAAGGCACAAACTATTATGACATTTATTTTATTAATATGACGGTCAATATAGAACCTAGGGAATATAACAAATGACTTAAATTCAATTAAAAACCACTATTTTGTCCTCACTTCATTAGTTCAATTCATTCAGGTATAAATATAAGTCAAAATGAAGTGACAATCACACCTAAAAACAAAGAATTGATCTTTCTTGGCATATGAAGATTTCACCAAAATTTTGAGAAATCGGTTTGTTCAAGGAATGGCGAGATTGCTTAACATAGCAAAATTTGTTCTTTTAATATTTCCAATAATTTTCTTTGAAAATGGAGAGTTTTACAATGAACATGCAGAGAATTATCTGCATTGTAATGGCCACATAGAAAATAGAAATGAAGATGAAAATGATGATAATGTTGACGACCCCGTGGGGTTAGCTCTTTTGATAGAGGATTTTTAGGCCGGTCATTATGCAGGTGTGGGGTGTTCACCAACCATTGGTGGGAGGTTGGGTGCTTGTTAGTTTTCTTTCCTTTTCTCTTGAATCTTGTTGGGTGTTTTTTTTTTCCTTTTGTTTGCTTTTGGAGTTGCGGGGTACTTCCGGTACTCTAACACCTTTGTACTCGTGATTCCTATTTTATTTCTAAATATTTTTACCATCAAAAAACTATTGATGATGGTCATAGCGTTGATATGACGGTCGTCAATTCAAGGAATTGGCATGAGCAAGAAATTTATCTTGATGTAAAGTGATGTTTGGCTATTGATATGGTAAATTTATAAAAGTTCATGTTCTTGTATCCATTTTATTTAAGTCTGAAATTTCATTAATCCGGTTTTATATATAATGAATTTGGTCCCTCAATGTGGACTTTGCGGGATCAAGTCATCTGACTATTCTTAGTACATAGCGGTTTAGAAAGGTATATTTTCTTGGTTGATTTTGCATTTGATATGAAATTGGTTGTTTCAAGTTATGTTTTTGAACTATTAATTGAGAATTGAGTGATATTACAACCATAAATCCTTATTAATTTTTTCAATCTTTGAGTTGTGTTGTCACAATTGGGCCAGATCGGTAGGTTATGTCAGTTGAACCAAGAACCAACTAATTTGCCGATTGGTTTAACCAGAGTTCTATCTTATTCCCACACATTCAGATTGAAGTGGATCGTGATTAGTTCAGCTAAATCATGTTTTCATTTTTTTTTTCTTCAAAAGATAATATAAATTTTAGCATTTTTTATATATTATTTCAAGTCATTTATTCAATCGTATTCGACCCATTGAACAAATTAAATCATGATATCTGGATCTCTTGTTCGATTAAAAAAACCAATATGAAAATTTGTGCAACAAATATTCATTCAATAGCCTCAATACATCTGCACTATTCAAAACAAATATTCTCTCCGTTCCAAAATGTTAGGAAAAAAAAACTCACTTTCTTTGTTCTAAAATGTATAAGCAAAAGATAGAAACTTTTAGTCTATTTAATCTAGTTTTTTTAAATAACATCTTTTCCAAGAAAATCTTATGTTTTTTCTCATGAAATTAAATGTAAGTTAGTACATTCAATTTTCTCTCTCTTCCATTTTCTCCATAACCAATAGCCAATGAAAATTGTTTTACATTTGACCATGAAATTTATTCTAAATAAAACACAAAAAACTATACTCCAAATTCTCATGTATTAGTTTTCTTAATAAAAGTGATTTGAGTTTTTTTACTTATAATTTGGGACAACATAAACTACATCTCACAACACTTTATAAGTCAAGAGTATAAGGAAAAGAAAAAAGTGAGATACAGACTTAAAAGTATTTTTGGCTCGTGCTTCTCATAACTAAGAACTAACCCATATATATTGTTTTGGTCTCCCTCTTCCTTTACCATATTGGACGATGTGAGGCTCGTTTCAAGAAGTAACATTTCGGACAACTCTAACAATCTTGACTTTGATTGAAATTGATAGATATTCCGATTTTATTATTTATCCTTGCAAATAGCTTAAAAGAGTTATCATACTCCACCATATAAAGAATACTTCACTTGAAGTTAAACAAGTCCAATATTCCTTATATGTGAAAAATCAAATTGAATACTATTGTGCACCTTTCATATTTTTGTTTTGAGCAAGTTATTTGGTTATCGATATTAACTAACAACACACATTTGCATCAATGCAACAAATGTTCTTATGTTATCTTAAATATACCATCATATCATCGACTTATATATTTCGCAAGTCAAAATTGATTATTCCATCAAATTCCTCCATGCCAAATTTCAGAACATGTCTTGACATTTTAGATATGGCGGCCTGTTATTGGACTAGTCATCGTATTTTTTATTCTTACTCTTTTTGTATTGAACATTTGTTGATTAATGATAATAGTTAACTTTGCTTTAGTAAAAAAAAAATATATCCATAAGCTGTAGAAAATCTGTTTGAACCTGATCGTTCAGTTTTTGCGAGAGGTTTGTCGTGTTATATAGCATTTTTCTTTACCCTATCCATTTTTGTAGGCTCATGTAATTGATGGATTTTTGCAATTGCAAACCTCCCACAGTTTGATGAATATATTTACCATGAAAGTTTGGTTCATCCTCTTCTCTTAATAGATAATTAGTATGTACAACTTTTATTAGTTTGATATCTTTATTTTAGATATTTTCTTTTTCTAACCAAATAATGATTGGACAAGAGTAGATCCAAAACTGTGTTCATCATGGGACGAGGTGAAGGATCTGCTGCGAGAGAAGTCCTTAAGCAGGAGCATATTGAGAAAGCCATCATCTGTGAAATTGATAAGGTAAGTTACTGTTTAATTAAGTAGAATATAACCTTTTATAAATTTTGATGGTTAATTTAGTAGAATATATTCGGTATTAATGTTTATCTGATGTTAATATATATGCTTGATGCAAAGTAAGACCCTCCACAATCCAGATATTCAAATATGAGTATTTAAGTAGATTTGATGAGTACACATCACTGATTATAATTTTTTAATAAAAGGGCCTAATAAACACTAAATCCTGTGAATTTATTACCTCTAAAAAAATTATTAAATAGGTCACACCAATATCTATATATCATGTATCAATAATTTTATATCATTGTATAAGACATGCGAAGAAAGATTGTACTTTGATTAAGCTCGCCTTCTCCAAGCACCGCTCACTTTTTCTTCCCAATAGGGGTACCATTAGGTACCAAAGCTTATGTAGCTAAACTCCCACCATTGGAGATGGTCTAGATAACTTTATTAACATTTTTATTTTAAGAAATGTTAATTTGTGCCCCCGAGATACAAGATAATGAATCAAATATGAAAATATAATCTTGAAAATAGTGTATTAAATATTTTGAAAGTTGAAAAAGTTACTTCTTATCATGACTCTTTATTTTAAAGGAAATACAAAATCGTGTTATTAGAACATTTGTTAAGAAAATTAAAATAGAAATGTTCTTTTGGGCAGTAATGAGAAAATATATATTTAATTTTATTTAATATTTAATTTCTACCTTTTGCTTTCTTAACAAGTGTCCTAACAACATTATGACACTTGTTAGTGAGACCCTTAAATTCAAAACATTTGTTTATCCTTTTCTTATAATTGTTTTAGGCAAAATTTACACAATTCGTCCCTTAACTTAATTTCAAGTAACACTTTCGCCCTTTATATATTTTTTCTCGATTTAATCATTTATGTTATAAAATGTCAACATTGTTATCCTTTTATCAAAAACAAAATAATCAAAAAACTCAAAAAAAAAACTTATGAAAAGTTCATCAAACTCATAAACAAACTCAATTTTTCATCATACAACACATAGAAACCCTAATTTCATTGAAAAAAAACCTTAAAAATGATACAATATTGTCATTTTGTAACATAAAGGATTAAATTGAGAAAAAAATAAGATAAAGGACGAAAGTGTTACCTGAAATTAAGTTAAGAAACGAATTACGTCATTTTACTTTATTTTAAGGAAAATGATTCTTACATCCAAAACTCAATCTACAACTAGAGAGAAAAATCAATAATGTTTAGTGATGGATTAAATATAATAAGTTGTTAATGTGATATAAAGAAAGATAAAGATAAAATGAAGTGTTGAATGTGTGTAGAAAAATTGAAGATGTACAAATATAATTGTTCTTATTTAAATTAGATATGTCGTAAAATCAAAGACAATTATATTTTATGGGGCAAATATAAAAATAAAAATAAAAAAAAGACATATTTCACTACAAGAAAATATGTGATTTGCTATGCCCGTTTTTGTTGCTAATCCGTTAGATCTGAAAGTTGTGCGTGAAGCTCGATTGTGAAAGATGATGGTGATGGTGAATCGGTGATCGGAGATGTGACTGGTGAATAGTGATCGGAGACGGTGAGAGATCGACGGTGATGGTGATCGGAGACGGAGACGGTGACGGTGATCGGAGACGGCGACAGAGAGAGATTCTACGGTGAGAGAATGGTGAAGAAGAGAGACTCGTGAACGTGTTTTTGTTTTTGTTTGGGACTTTGAGTGAATTTTTTTTTTTATCAAAAGTAATATAAGTAAAAAAAATAAAATAGTGATAATAAGTTTTTGTGGTTTTTCCGTAGTATTTTTAATTCGGAATTACTAGCAACATAATCTATAGTAAAATAATGGTAGCAAATTCTATATTTTCTTGTAGTGTTTTTCGAAAAATTTCTTCCAAATTATTACTCGAAGCAATCATCAGTTTTTTATTAATGGTGATGAGTTGTCCTTAGTTTTGTTCATATATCTAGAGAAAAAACGGTAACGACTGTTTAAATTTGCTAAAAATTTATAACGTTGTTTTCACAATCTGCATAGATGTGATATTTATGATATTTCCTCTCTCAAACTTGTCATTGATTTCTACATGAATTAAATTAGTTAACTTAGATAGAATGGTTTGCTCTAACAAAACTATATATTGGTATATACAGGGACGGATTAAATAAATGTGAAGAGAAATTTGATGTGATTTTAGGAGATCTTTGTGACCCCGATGAATAAAGTTCTTCATTGAATCTTTACACCAAATTTTTCTATCAAGGGTTAAGCCAAAACATAAGAAAAATGGCATATTTGCAATTCAAGTAAGCTTTTTTGTTGTTGTTTTGTCCCAACCTTATAAGACATGGAAGAAAAAAAGTATTGTGTACTTTACTAAACCATTAACTAAGCTCAATAATCCTTCATATGTACTGGGAGGTCCATGCAGGGATTTTCTTCCACAAAACCGTGTTTTCGGCTGTATACAACACCTTAAATCAAGTTTTTGCTTGTAAGCACCAGTATTCTATCAAACCCTATCCAACCTTACGTATGCATGTATATTATTTTTCAATGAAGGGTGCTTTTGATTATTAAATAATTAATAAGGATGTTTGTTTCAATTTTTCTGCAAATGTGGTTGGATACATAGCTCATAAACCATCTTATGGTGATTTTGGTGATTTTTGTGGATTTATCATGGTAAAACAAAAACTCAATCAAATATTTGTTTAATGAATTAAATTATATATATATACATAATATTTGTTGTGATGTTCATGAATAGTTCTGAATATCATCAAGATTTTAATCTTTGGACCGTTGGATTTTAAATTACTTTGATAGTTTGTGCAAGTATTTTTGTTTCACTAATAACTATTATTTGAGATACTTCATGGTACAGAATTATTTGGACTACAAGACCAAATCAGATTATTGAGCGAGATTTGATAAGTACTAGTCAACAAATTGGAATTCGTTTACCGACCGAATTTTTTCTTCCATTTGAACTAATTTCAATAATTATTTTAGTTGCTTTGATAGGTGCAACTGTCGTAGCTCGCAAGTAAGAAATCTTTATAGGATTAGTAATATAAATAGAGATTTTTTTTCTTTTCAATTCTATGTTATGTATAAACTCTTTTTTTATTGCCAATATATTCTTTTGTTCCAGACTTGGTATATTCTTTGGTCAATTGAATATGTTGAATTGTTGTTCATATTAAAATGAGTCAAAATTAATAAGGAGTTGGTCAATGATGCTCCAATATGTACTTTTTTTTTTTGTTACACAACATGTACTGTTTTGAGTGCCTATTTATTATCTATTGTTATTTACACACACACACACACACACACACACACACATATAGGGTTCCGCTAAACCTAGATTGAAAAGAACAAATTTGCAAGCGACAAACTTGTGAAAATAGGGTTCCGGAATCCACCAGAAATTGAGAAAAATCTGTAAAATATTATTGATTGAATAAAAGGTATCCTCTTAGGCTACAACTGTTAAACTTAAATAGGGAAATAACAAATCCTAATGGGTCAAAAATAACAAACTGAAAACAAAATAGAAAGTTCTAGAAAATTAGGTTGAAATAATAAATACTACTAAATTACTAATAAAAACCTCCTGCATCACACATGCGCCTAGCGCATGGTCCAAGGCGCCTGATCCCTGCGGGCCAAGGCGCTATTTTGTGACTTTTTGGTGCAAAAAGCCTGATATTTTAGCCCAATTTCAGGTGGAAACTTTCCCTATAAACATCACATTCCTCATCCACAATTTCTCATTCAGAACGAAGCAGTTCAACTGGAATGCAAGCACTAAGAGCTTCAAGGGAGGAGTTTCATTCCTCAATTCATGAGTAACTAAATCTCTTTAGGTTAGGTTTCTATGATGAACCTCAATTCTGATTGTTGGATAATTTATTTAATTTAAAGTCTTTATTTAGTTATTTATCTTTATGCTACTAGTTTTACTGTTGTTGAATAAGATTTGTCTCCTTTAAAGCATACCCCTGACTTAAGCACTTAGGGAGGTGACATTGTCTAATATTGATGTAAATATGTCTAATAAAACCAAAAACGAGTGAATCATGAAACTAAATACCTAGGGAGGTGACATACCTAATATTGATGTATATCTGCTAAAATCAGGAAGTAACTAGTTAGTAATTAAGGAAATTGGTGACTTTCCGACTTAAATCAGTCCAGTAGCTCCGCTCTTCTTTCACCTCGGTAAGGTAGAAGCTGATAGGGTTGCCTGTTTGTAGAACTAAAGAGAGGGAGATTGTGTTATGTGTTTCTAAGTTTCATAGTTGGGTTGACCTTTAAGAAGATTGGGACTACACTGATGGGAATTTAGGAAAGTCAATTTAAG
>Ga0099826_10004098_pt1 | contig 10124 bp, 5 predicted proteins | sample Mtrugardesep15_FD_76830 | JGI IMG/M metagenome (GOLD analysis project Ga0099826, IMG submission 76830) | Root nodule microbial communities of legume samples collected from California, USA - M. trunc garden sep15 | ecosystem: Host-associated > Plants > Roots > Nodule | place: USA: California...
AAGAAAAATATGGACGTAGAAATCAAATTTTTGCGATATTTTTTTCGGAGGAACTTTTAATAACGTTCTTAACACGCCTGTAAAAAATTGTTGAAAAACTTAAGAGTTTAAGTATAAATTAAACAAATTTGGATTGAGTAAGGACTAATATTGAGTGCAGAAATTTTTTGTAGGGATTAAAAAACTATTAAAGTAAGTAAGAACTAAACTTAAAAGGTCGCAATTTTATAGGGACCAAAAACATATTTAACCCTAAATTATACTATCAACATTAGTTATTGGCTGGTTTCAAGTTTACCTTCAATTATTCTTATACCTAAAGTAAATTATTGCTGTAATTTTTTTTTTATTCACCCCCGTAAATTTTTTTTTTATTTACCCCTAATAGGCAAAACAAAAACCAATTTTATTTTTTTTTCAAGAAATTTTCGCTTTTATTTGGCCTATTAGGGGGGTAAATCAAAAAAATAAAATTTTACAAGGGTAAATCAAAAAAAATTAATTAAAAAAATCAATTTTAAATATTAATTTTACAAGGTGAAGATTTATTTGGCCAACAAATACTAACTTAAGAGACAAAATTGTAACGTTAATAACTCATGGAACCAAAATGTAACCAACAAATAACAAGTGACCAAATCATTAATTAAGCTGTAATACAAAAAATTAATTTATAAACCAACGATAGTTGAGATTCTAACATCACCCTTCAAAATAAATTGTCCAGTTTAGAGGAGTTAGATTCATTCATTAGTGATAGAATTACATAAAACAGTACATCAATACAAAAGAATAAACAAGTTGAAATAAGCTAAGGAGTGCCTTCCTAAAAACCTTCCTTAATTATGACCTTGTGTGTTAAATTCAGCAAATCTTCATCTACACAAAAATAGAGTTCTGTACAATCCTTTGAAATCTCTCATTTCTGCAACCATCTTATTTATGTTTCCAAAATATGTAACTATTTAGAAACACTATTAATAGGTTTTGTGTTTCCATGCATGCTTTTGAAATCTTCTTCATTGAGAAGATTAGATTTGATGAATATGTTGGTGCGAACATCGGTCAATCCTTCAATTTCCATCAGAACATCTCCGGTCGCGAGGGGACATTTCCCGCGTTGTCTCCAAACGCAGGCTAACGGAAGCTTGAGGTTCATGGCTAACTCTCCATTACATGGCTCTCTCTCCACTAGTGCTACTGCTTTCATTTCAAAGGGTTTGGCGAGACACAACACCTTGTAACAACCTTGACACAGAACAACTTTTGCAAACAAAGAATATCCGGAAAGGTGGTAGAAAATGAAAGAAAAACAAAATTCAATTTCAACTGAGAATCATAGGGGGTTGGTGTTAGACAGAAAACATCATGGTAGCTCCCATTTTCTACTACAGCTTTTTATTCTTTCTGGATGTTGAATAACATTCCTTCAATTTTGTTCTTTATGTTATGTGAGATGCCTTCGAAATGACTCAAATGTAGTTGTGTGGCCATTAGTCTTAATTCTTGCCAAACAGATGATACATTACCAATTCATAGGATGCGGCTAACCATATCTGCTTCGTTTGCTTGTATTCTTGAACTTGAATTCTGTTATAATTCCGATTAATTTTTAAATTGTCGTATTCTCGTATCAATACTCATATCCTATAAGGCACGGTACCCGTACCTGTGCAAAATAGTATTCAACATGTTCATGTTTGTTAGACTTGAACTCGAATTCTGTTTTACTTCCGACTTGCATCTAAGGAGCACGATTTAAAGACTCTTAGATCAGTTTTACTTTGTATGTTCTTCAAGCTTAAATGCATAATAAATGGTATTATGTTGTCTAATGTCTGGCTGTATTGAAAAGTGCAATGTGAAAGTTATTGAATGCATATGAAGAAACCATAACAAACATTACTCAAAATAAATCAGTGGAAGATCACATAAAACTCTTTCAGGACTCACAAAACTTTCAATTATAAAACTTTCAAATGAAACACTTAAATCTCTTATAATAAAATGTGATGACAAGATTGGAATCCATCTTATTGAAAGGACTAATGAGAAGCAAACTATGATAGCTAGCTTTATTCCAAAACAACATTTATTGCAGAAAATAAAACAAAAACAAAAAGTTGGATCACTCAATACATAAGTTTGCTTTGCAGTAACAACCAAATCGAAAATCAAATTCCGATTCAACAATAAATATATTATATCACAATGGAGCATCGTCATCTAAATAGATATTCCTTTGCTTCATTAAAACCAATCAGTGACGACCACATCTCGAAGAAGGTTGCAGTTCTTGCAGAGAGTGTTAACAGATTGGCGGTCGATGAAATTACCTGATAAATTAATTTTGCGGAGTTTGGGAAGTGCCAACAACCGATCATCATCATCCTTCTCAAAATCAAAGCTAGTAGCAATAACAGGATGGCTAAGGTTGAGTTCTTCGAGTAAAGGGAAACAATCAGCAAGGAAGAATAGATCATTCTTGCGGATTTTATTAATTCGGTAACAAGTGAGAGATGTCAAATTTTTCATATTTTTGGAGAAAACTCGCAACCCATCTGCAGGAATATTGCTATAGCAATGGAAGAAAGTAAGTGATTTGATGTCTACAGGGAAAGCGGAGATATTGGTAAGAAGCTCGTCGAGGTCACTTTTTGTGGAGAAGCGCGTGATGTTGAGAGATGTAAGGTTGGGGAACCTGTCGAAGAGGCGAGGAATGAAAGGGATGGTTTTATCGGAGATTGTGATAGAGAACCGTAGACGGTTGGTGATGGACAAAAACTGTTTGGATACGAGGGAGAGAGGTTCCAAGTAATGGTTGTTGTCGCCATCGTCAACTAACTTGAAGATACACTCCCACCACTCCTCTGGTAAGTGTGAACATGTTTCCGCCATTGTTTGTCGAATATTGGATGTCGATGATTATGATAATGATGATGCCACAATATTTCTCTTAGTTGTTGTCACCATTAATTTTGGAACATTTCGTTGATGATGATGCTACTGCCGGCACCATTGTTATTATAGTAATTATATTTCTAAATTATTTTATAGTAGTTATAGTAGTATATGCAAATATGCCATACAAGAGCATTCTTTCTTTTTTCTTGGCTAATACTATACAAAAACATTATGACCGATTGTAAAAAAAATAAAAACATTCTACTCTAAATCAACTATGCTGCATCATACATACATATATATTAACCCATTCACGTTAAAATGTAAAATAAATATTATTAACCATTGATTAACAAATTAAAAGTCTTCTTTAAAAAAAAAAGTCAACTTTGTAATCATATCATAACAAATCACAAGTTTGTCGAAATGACATCTCTTGATTTTCTCACTTTAGAGGAGTCAATCTCTTCTTAGACGTATTAAAGCCTTCCTAACAATATTTTGTTCCCCCAACTCCTCCAGTTAAAGTGGTTGAGCTGGAAATTCAAATGGATCTACTACTTTTAACTTTGAGAATTACTAATGCAATAAGATAAGGTTGTAAACATTAAATTGATTTTAAAGTGCTCACAGAAAATACTGTCTTTGCTATTTGAGTTTTGGAAACAAGGAACTACTGTCTGTTTAGATTTAACATATGCAATGAAAGAATTGATATTGTACAGTGAGCTACATAATGCAGATTTCTAAATTCTAAATAGTCCTACAAATCCTTTATTGAACAATTACATAGAACAGCTTGGTGAGACGCAACACCTTGTAGCAACGTCCACACAAAACAGCTTTTGCAAACAAAGGATATCTGACAAGGCGGTAGAAAATCAAAGAAAAACAAAATAAAATCAGCTGGTTACATGTTTGCATCATCACCAACAAAATTTTGCATGTTTCTAAACACGAACCTGTTGTATTTCATGTCTCAGAATTTGCAATATTGTGTTGTGACCCGCAATGTAAGCATCCCCTATGTATTTGATTATTGGAAATGTTCTTCTCTGTGTTTAGATTTAACAAATGAAATGAAAGAAACAAAAGTGCACACAAAGCTGCATTGTACACTTTCTAAAAATTCTGTCCTGTCAAATCAGGTGCCATGAATATTGTCAACCAAAACATTCTCATTAACAAATAGTCCGTTAAAAAAATTGCTGCATATTTTCCAATGGCTAGCCTAAGATCAAGAAGTCTAGTGTATTCCTGTGGTTGCAATAGCCTTTAACACTAAACAGAAGTATTCCTAGCTACCTACCTGTCATGTAAGATTCAAGCATCCTAGCATGTTACATCAAGGATGCATATGCTGACGCATGTATGCCATTCTCAATTTTCAAATCATTTAGAAATGTTTTGCCTTCCGAACACGCTTTAGATTAAAGGTACGAATTAATTCTCTAACATCCCTTCTAATGGAAAAGAATGCAGAGACTAGAGCAAAAAGAATGGTTGGATAGATTCGGATACCCTTTGCATGACTGAAACCAGATTCTATCATGATGAGTTCTCTAATCAGACCCCACATAAGAAGAAGTATTCCAAAAAGCCCCATTCTTCCTGGTTTTATCAAACCCAAGATTGCTCCTCCTACAGCCAAATAGCTTCCTGCAAGAACCTGCGGGAAGAACCCAACTAGAAAAATGAGTGCCAAAGCTAAACCCTTCAGAAGGTTCATTTATCAATACAATTTGAGGCGGTGTTGTCAATCGCAGATTGCAAAAAATATCAGTTTGCTCAAATTCTGCTATGTGACAGTGCTATATAGCCGCAATTTGGCAAAATTTTGAACTAAATAGCATAATGCAGAAGAATATCAATTTGTTCGCTACACTATAACACTATAGCACTGACGTAACCGTTATGTTAAGCCATTGTTTTTCTTTTCAGTTAGTAATCAACCTCTAGGCGTTGGAGTTCTGATACAGCAGAGATAGTCCTTGTATTGAAATTGTGCAACAAGTTTGTGTAACTTGGGATTGTTTTCAGCTTGAAAATAGCTTTTGCAACTGATCCTGGGTAGATAAGAGCTTTCACTATGAAAAGTGGAAACACCTCACTTGCAATCAATTGAGAAGATGTCAATTCTAACGGTGTCTTGCAGATTCCCCTTCTGCATGGAACGCTGAAAGAAGTGGAGCCTTTGTTAGTATCAATTAGCACTACAATACAGTTATACAAAGAGCATTGTATTGATTCTTTTAAATTATAACTGAAATGGGAATTGAAATTGAAAGTATTAAATCAGAACTTCATTTCAAGCTTTTGCTGTTAGTTATTGCAAGCTTTTGGTGTTGGTTATTGCAAGAATTGAAAACACGTTTTTTTTTCTTTTTTATATAAAGAGTGGGTTCAAGTCCTGGAAACAACCTCTTGTGTAAAAAACAAGGTAAGGCTGCGTACAATACACCAAAAATGGTGGGACCCCTTCCCGGACCCTGCGTATGCGGGAGCTTTAGTGCACCGGGTTGTCCTTTTTTTATATAAAGAGGGCCAAAACCCAAGAAAAGAAAACCACAAAACAAGTAGACATGGAGTAGAAACTCCAATAACATCAACAAAGATCAAATGACTAATCAGACTCGGACATAGCTCCAACCCTAAAGCATCCTCGCTGTCACAACTCATATTAGCTAGAGCGTCCGCACAACAATTTCCTTCTCAATAAAAATGACAAATTTTGATCTCCCACTCCATCTCAAGCAAACTGTGAATCCCCACCTCACTACTAGACTTGCCACCCTTCATACTCTTCACGACTGCTACTGAATCAATACAAAGCTCCACCGCCCGAAAAACTCTCATTCAGGCCATATTCAATCCGTCAAAAAACCCCCACAATTTTGCAAGAGAGGCACTGCACGCTCCAAGATATTTAGTAAAACCACAAATCCAATTACCGTCTACTAGCACCATCCGTATTTAATTTTCCCACTAATGAAACTTTGATGTTTGATGGCATCATGTAATAAGCGGTTCTGCTGCACTGTATCAGTATAGTAACTCACTCTCTGCTGCACTAATATCCACGGATTAGCAGGCCTAACAAAGTGCAGAGACTGGAACTCTTCGTTTCTCCATGACCAAAGCATATGGCAAACAACAGCCAATAATTCTTCCAACCTATATTCAATTTTCCAACATGAGAACTAGATAAATTAAACTCAATCCAATGCACCAGGTCCACACTAAAGAACTAATTTCTCGTTTCCAATGTGCTGACATCAATCCATAACGCCATAGCATTGGGACAGTCATGCAAGACACGTAGTACGCTTTCAACTTCAATTTCACAATTCACACACCAAGGATTACCAGTTTTCATTTTACTTCTCTAAAAGTTGGTCATCAATCTACCATGTAAAACAGCCAAAAGAAAGAATTTCACTCTTTCTTGAACATTAAGATGCCAAATTTTAGACCAAAGCTCATGATTTGTATCAGAGTATTGAATCAGCAGAAGCCATAATAAACTCCAGACACTGAAAATTTTGCATGAATATCACCCAGCCAACATCTAACATCTAACATCATCCCCTCCATCTCTACCATGTGGAGCAATAGCTATGATTTTCGGCAGCATATGCATAGGCAGCCAATCACTCATCATCCACTCCCCATTGTCATCAACTAGATCAACAACTCCAGCATTATGTAAATCACTTGGAATGTCAACCTCCAAATCTGCTACACAAAGATTACGAGCTATCCAATTTGAAGTCCACGCATCAAATGTTTCACCATTACGGCATTACCAACTATCCAAAACTCCAAAACTAGACATACTAGGCCACAACTTGACCAACTTGAAAACACACATTCACCAACACATAACACTTGACCAAAAAATTTATCGCACGAGAAAACGTGCAGTCTAATTATATCGTCAGAACTTCGGGCAAATGTACAGTCCGCATAGGTCTTTTACTAGTTAGAATATAAACCTGAGCCAGTTACACTGCAATTATGAACCCAATTATTGTCATAATTTAATTTTCTACAATTCACTTTGATTATATGATACATTGGATTTTGAATCCCTTACCAGATATTAGTTACCTCTCAATCAAACTCTAGATTTCCGGTAATATTTTAGTGGTCCAGTGTCAGTGTAAACACCAGTGTCAATGTCAAACACCGACACATGGTAATATCTTCAATTAATTTATTTATTTATTCAAAATATTATCAGTATCAACGTGTCAGCGTCTCGTGTCCGTGTCAGTGCTTCACAATTTGATTAACCCTAATTTGCAGAATATTAAATTACGGAATACTCCTTAATTTAAAGAACAAAAGAAACAGAACGTAAACCCTTCAAATAAAAAAAATTACAGAACGTAAATGTTACAGCAATGATTAACCCTAGTTTGAAGAACATATAAAATTGAAAATGTATAATGTAATAATACTAATAATCATATAAAAACAAAAAAGAAGGAATAATAAAGGTAGCTTTAATAAAGAAAAAAGGGTGAAAGAGAAATGATGATAATACCTGAAAATGGGGATTTGAAATATGATGATAAAGAAATAAGCTGAAAAAGCAATGGTGGAAATGAGCTTAGCCAATCGTGTAGAAGAAGCCATTGAAATTCAAGCTTTTCTTTCTTTTTGAATAATAAAAACAAAAACAAAATGGAGCTGAGAGAAAACGAAATGTAACAAGTTTTGACGAGTTCAATTTTCAGTAATAAATGTAAAATCTCTTTCAAGATTTTTTTACATTTTTTATGTATGGTTTATTACTAAAATGGTGTGATTAAGAGACTAATCCGGGTAATTATCCCTGTGACTGAGCAACAAGTAATAACAACTTAACAAAGAGTTTTGGTTTTTCCGCAACGGTAGTTTGGCGTTATTGGACCACACCAAATTCTTGTGGAAATATTGGAGCCAATTTTCCCTCCTTTTTTTTCGTTTATTGGAGCCAATTTTCCCTCTCCTTTTTTTTTTCGTCGTAACGTTTGGGATATAGATCCTCTTCAGCGGCAGGACGTGCTACTGTTGTGATTTTGTGTGTGAGGAGAGAGAAACCATAAATAAAAAAGGAAGAAGTGATGATGAGAGAAAGGGAAATCATGTGAGAACTAGGAACATAAAAGGGCAGCAAGGAGTGCAGGAGAGAAAGTGTTGCAGGTGATCAATTTTCTAACGTTTGATGCTAAGTCTGAAATTTTTGACACCTTTTAGATTTTTTTTTCAAAGTTTTCCACCACCTTTGGTAAAACAAAAAAAAAGTATTTGTTATGTTCAGAAAGGGATTATCTTAAAAAAGATAATGAACTTCACATTGTAGACGAGTCGTTGGAAGAAAGTGCTCCACTGGCAAAGAACTTGCTATAATCCATGGATGAAGCTCCGTCGTTGATGGAATAGAGAGGGGATTTACCTACGAATGCTCTAATGTCTGTCAAAATGGAAATGAAGAGGTTTTTATTTAAGGAAAGGAAATGAGGAGGTTGTGAAGTTTTTAGGGAAAAAATGTTTGAAGTGAAGTGTTTCTTGTATAGGCATAAGCAAGAAAGTTAGGTTTGACTTTTTATTGGGTCTTACCTTGTGATTGTGCTTTGTCAAGTGGATTTGACTTAAAGTCTGGGCCAGAACAATATTCAAACGAAGTAGTAAATAACATTTGAAACTCACAAGCACAACTATGAGGTTATGAATTCAAATTTGAGTAAAGATATTTAATCTAACAATGTCCACCAAATAATTTTGTTGAAGTACAATTGGAGACGGGATATAGCATATTTTTCAATTGAGATTTGAATAATTGTGAATTTTCGTTTCCTAAAATTATGAATTTCGTAAACAATTCATAACTAAATTATTCTTCGATTACAAACTCAAAAATTTTATGATCAAGGTTTTTATGATATTATAATCATGCCTACACAATTAAGCAACGAAATTTGACTCGCAAATATATGGTTACTAAGAACAAATTGCAATTTTGCATGTTTAGGTCAAAAAATTAAAATTAATCGAGGCTTCTTCATAATATACTATGAAACTTTGCATATCATTTCTATATATTTTATAGATGTCTCTGCAAAAAAAAAAACAAGCTTAAATTTGATTTCTAAATCAAGATTTACATTGTTTGGTTTTTTTGAGTTTTTGGCGCTTTAAAAACTCATAATTAATGCATCCCTTGTTGGAAAAATCTTAATTTTTATGTGAAAAGTCATATTTTAATGTCCTAAACAACTAGCGAAAAATCATTAAAAAAAAAATAATTAAACCTCTAGGTCACTTTTCTAAACCTTATGTCTACACAGGAAAATAAGAGATCAAAATTACGAAGATCTCAACTTACATAGGTAAAATCTGTTGTTTTTTACATCGAATCATTTTTCAAACTTCGCATATATTACATGGTCAAATAAACAATTATGGGAGGATGGGTAGGCATGGGTTGGCTATTGTCACACGTCATTTTCCTTAAAAAAATACATAAGAAGGATGTTTGTAAGAATAAAATATTAAAATATTAGAGGAAGAGTCCCCGTGAGCTTCGCTCAGTTGGTAGGGACATAACATAATTTATGCAGGGGTCGGGGTTCGAACCTCGGACACCCCACTTCTCCACATTTAATTGTGTGAGCTCTAGCCACTAGGCTACTAGACCAAAAAAAATGTTAGAGGAAGATGACGACTCATTTTGTTCCAATTAGCGATTGTTAGGGTTACAAATGGACTTGGACTAGTGAAAATGCTCGAATAAAACTACTAAGGCTATTATTTTGGGTGAAATAGTACATAGTCTTTAATTTCATTGAGAAAATTGTTTCACATTATAATTTTAGCTACACCAAAAATTTAGTCTTGATTTGAGCTAAGAAACAAGGGATTGGAAGTCATAGATTCAAATCCAAACAGATAAGTAAATATTAATCTAACAAATAACATTTGTAATAAAAAAAACTATTTCTATAACTTTTTCCATAGCTATTTCTTTTTAACACACTATATTTTATGATTATAATTTATATGGATCTCACAAAAATTTTGTGAGATTCACATGGTTTGGTCGGGGCATCTATATCTTTGTAATAGAACCTTGGATTGTTCTTAGGCTTCCATTGTGCTTATGTGGCACTCTAAAAAGAGTTCTCTCCCTCTTTTGAATCTTGCAACTTTCCACTATATATCAATTAAATGTA
>Ga0099826_10004099_pt1 | contig 10122 bp, 6 predicted proteins | sample Mtrugardesep15_FD_76830 | JGI IMG/M metagenome (GOLD analysis project Ga0099826, IMG submission 76830) | Root nodule microbial communities of legume samples collected from California, USA - M. trunc garden sep15 | ecosystem: Host-associated > Plants > Roots > Nodule | place: USA: California...
CCCCCCCTTTATTGCAAAAATACCATGCTTTTTCATTTTCGTCCCTCTCTTTTAGGGTTTCTCTGTAGTAGAAAGTCAGTTTCGGTGGAGAGAAGAAGCGGTTCGACGGTGATCAAAGGCGAAACGTTACCATTTGAGATTACGACGGTGATCGAAGGCATTAGACTGTAGAAGAATAAGATTAAACGACGGTGTTTTGTGTTTTGAAGCTAAACAAATTTTTTCATCCTCTATTTTTGGTTTTTTCTTGGTTTAGTGTTTATATGTGTTTATATTTTATGGTATTGAAGAATGGTTGTTGTTTTGTGTTGTTTTTCCTTGTAGTTTATATGTTGTCCTGTCTGTGTTGATGTTAAGGACAAATGTGTCGGGTTATTCTAAACAATTTCAATTATTCAATTAAATTACTTTTATTTTTCAATACTTTTGTTTGAATTGAGTAATAAAAAAAATCACTGTCATCATTTTAGACAACTTTTATAATTTTTTTTAAAAATTAGCCAAATTTAAAAATTGAAATTAGGTGTTAATTTATAAATTTCAATTTTTTTAGGGGTTAAATTATAATTTTTGAAAAACTTGAGGGGTAAATTTGCAATTTTTGTAAATTAATTAGGGTCAATTTGAAAATTTTGGGAAATATGAGGACCAAAATATGGGGTCAAATTATAACAATGAGGAAATTTGAAATTCTTAGCTTTTATGTATCATTTGAAATTCTCTAAATTTAACTTGAATAAAATACTTCATAAATTTCTATCATTTTGAAAATTCTTCAAATTATTATCCACAAAATTCACCTCAAAGTATTTAAATTTCCTCAAAACATTACATTACCTCGAAACATTTCCTGATCCAAACACACTCTTAGGGTATTGTTTAAACATTTAAATGTAGTAATTTTTATATTAAAAATTATGAAATTATGACATTTACATGTCTTTAACTTGTATTTTCAATACAATGTTTCTTTTTATAGGTTCCTTAAATAATGTCTTAGAACACTTCTTGACAAAATACTAAGAAATTACTTTTTTTTTTTGGGTCATAAAGCCATTATTCTGGCGCGTGTAGAAATTGAGTTTTGAATTTCACGTTCCCGCGACGAGTGTGACTCACACATAACAACAAAAATTAGAATTTTTCTTCCCCTCAAACTCAATTCTAACTCAACTCAACGCAATGAACTCAAAACCAAAACCTAAAAAAGACGCACCAATTAGGGCTTTCGGACAGCGATCAATTACTTCAACCTTTCGCACTCTTCCCCCTAATTCGTAAGTAATCTCTTTTTTCCATTTCATTCAATTCAATAACCGCATCAATTTCATTACCATATTTTCTCTTTCGCTGGAACCAGAAATCAACCTTCGCCCAAGATTGACTCTACTCGTTTATCGCTTTCGCACTTCCTCGACCGCAAATTGCATAAATCTTCCCCAGTTACTCATAAAGTTCCGGTAATTTTATATCATTTTTTTAATAATTTATGATTTAATTTTGTTTTTAAAGTTTATTAGTTATTTCTCTTGTAATACAGATTAAGTAAACTATCAAGTTACTCATATTAGTCATTATGAGAGTATGTTAGTGACTAAATTAATAGTAAGTGGTTAGGTATAAGGACCGAATTGATAGTAAGTGGTTAAATAAAGGGACCAACCTGAAATAGATTTAGGGACCTTTTTGAAATACTGGTAATCAGAAGGACCTATTTGAGAGCTTCCTACAAAGTCAGAGACTAATTTGATGGTTTACTCGTACAGAAAACTCTTAAGAATGGGGATTTTAGTTTTTTAAGGTTTTGGGCATGTCTATATAAACAACTTAGTTATGCACTTATAGGGTAAGTGTTGATCATATTATTGCTTATGTATTAGCTATTTATATAACAAAAGATAAAATTAAGTCGCATTGTTTTTATAGAAGTTATAAGTTGTTTTCATAACCATCCTAGAGAGTTTATGGCATGTCATAAGTTGTATTCGTAAGTTATCCCAAACGGTCTCAAACATGCTTATGTCAATAAATAAACTGAAATAAGTTAATCCAAACAGGCCTTGCATATGTGGACATGTTGAATGATAAGCAAGTGCTTAATTAGTGTTATTCTGAAATTGTGTTATCTGATATTTCTTTTAAGGAAGTGTGTTATTAGTTGTTTGTTTCAAAAGCATTTTTTTTTTTTTTTAATGAAGTTTCCTGATGCTTTTTTAATAGGGGAAGTCGACACCTTTTGCATCTCCTCTAGGTCTGAGGGTACCAACGAGTGATGAGGTTGGAAGTGTCAAACAAATCAAAGAAGACAGAAAGGGTGACACTGCAGATAATAAGGTGATTTTGGAAATGTTTAAGCATACTGAAGAAGATAGAAATAACGAATTTGTTATTCCATTGGATGTTGATGAGTTAGAAAATTCAGTGGCAGATGATGTTCAAGATTCAAGGAAAAGGAAAAATCCATTTGAAGGTTTGCTTTCCTATCCCAATGAATTTGATCCCGGGGTTCTTGTAATTAACCATTTAGTATTTACTTTTTGTTATTTATTATTTTGACTGGAAAGTTGAAACCATTATTAAGCCTAATAATCCAATTAAAGTATCATTGCCTTTTACTTTCTGGGCTAATGACTGAATGTGAGGTTCTTTGCCATATTTATTGATGCGATAGAAACAATTTATACTGACAATTGTTTTTAAGTCCCTTTTGGAAGATCAAGTAGCATTATATCTCTGATTTAATCCTTTGCTCCCATTTTTCATATGCTTCTTTAGGGAACTTAATAGGTTGTAGAATGAAAATATTGGACAAACAGTAATTTGTATTGATGAACCAAATAAATTACATTGGTAAAAGAAAAGAAATTCTAATAGCAAAAGAGAGTTTACAATCCCTAGTCTCTTTATCTAACAGACTTCATTCATAATAACCTCCAATGTCTCACTCCTTCTCTTTATAACTAACTTCCACTTCATTTCCACCCGCCAGCTCATCGTACTTCTTGTTGAATTTGAACCTCTTCCTATAGTAATTTCTCCACACATTAGGCCCATGACCTCCCTTTGGATTCAGTTGACCCAACCCTTCAAATTTCCTATCCGAGCTTCACTACATAGCATCATTTCAGATCTTTGAGTTTGTTCAGTTTGTCGACAAGTGTTAGTCCTGTACAGGAACATGACAACTATATAGTGATTGTGGTTGAGAAGTTGATATGGAGGTGTCTAATGCTCAAACACCTATTGTTGTGTAGCTAGCTTAGTGTCGACTCAATGGCCTATTAGCTTAGTGTTGACTCAATGACCTATCAGGATGGATTACTTGTGGTCAAACCAATTGGATAGGCAAATCATAAGTTTATAAATTTTAGATTTTGAGGTTAAGACACCAAAAACTATACTATAGTATAGGATTTCAAACTTGTTTCTTGGGATGTGGTTGCAGGCATGATTTTGAGCTTAAGTATTACATTATACTAGTCTTCACACATATTGGATAGTAGATGTGAATGTGATCGAATGCATTAAAAGATATCCATGAAGTCATCATCTTATACTGAGGTTTGAGATTGAATGGCAGAAAAAGTAAGAATGCGATAACAGATACGCTACCTTTCTCTGCTTGCAGCTCTTTAAAAGACTGCTAACATAAAAATGAGTAAAAGATTTTAAATTGAACAATCAAATACTTCTTGAACTCTGGATCATAATTTTTTGTTTATTCTCTGAAGCCTTTTTGTTCTATATGTTAATAGGTGGACATGAGAACCAAACTGTTAGAAAGCATGTGGTAGTTCTTGGAGGTGAATCAAGGCTGAAGCCAAAAAAGCGGATGGAAAATGACTCCAATGGCATAAAGCAAAAACCTTACAATCATTGTATGATTTACATCTATACATATATTTTGTTATAGAGGGTGCATTTGAAATTTTTCATCACCATTACTCTTAATATTTTTTATGAGCAGATGCAAATGGTCGCGGCTGGTGGGACTACGACATGGAAGGTGTTGATAATGAGGAATTGGGGGTCAGTGAAGTGTGGGAAGGGGTGGGATCCACCACACTCGGAGGTATAGCAGATTGGCATTGATGTTGATACTGTATATGTTCGTATCTGACAAACGTTTGTAATGTGGCTTAGCTTAGCTTTGAGATCAAGACATTCATAAACTCATTTGTTCTGTGTAGACCAGAGTTCCTCAAAGTGTAAACATTCTTAATTCACTTTAATCTATTTTATTCGCTTCAAATCATATCTTGAAAATGTTACTTGCCTTAGCTTAGATAGTTGATTATCTCAAATGATTTTAAAAAAATGTAATTTAGCACAGATCATTGATGTTGCCCTGTAATTGCAGTTTTTAATCCAAATTGAATCCTAAAACGGTTAGGAGGATTCTATAAATTTCTTGCGATAGCTCAGAGAAAACTATCTATTTAAAGTGTAGTAGACATTCACTTTTTTTTGGGAAGGAAACACTATCATGCTCATGCATTCTCAAATTCATCCCGTGCAATAACCAATAACATGTTGCCCACCCTGCATCCCATATGAGATCCTTGTCTTGACCGATTTGTATACGTACATATTTGGATTTAGCATACATTGTAACAAACAAGAGGCTATGCATCTAGATTGTTTAGCACAATGTTGTACTATGCTTGGCGGCTTGATTTGAAAAGACGGAGATAATCATGTTTCTTACTTTTGTCAATAGTTGATACATTTGTAGATAGTAAAAAGAAATGAAAATCAGAAGGGACATTACTATTATTTTACATTATTTTTTAAGTTTATTCATTTTTTTTGGTAGAATAAGTTTTATTTTGATACATTAACGTATCATTTTTTTATCATATTATCAATAAATATTTAGGTAAGATACCATAAAACCTCATTATTATATTATCGTATCAATTGTCATTTTTTTTGTATACCAAATAAAAACCTCATTATTTAGGTAATATACCATATTAACAAGTGGTATAAGGGCGCCGCAAGAGTTAGTAGGGTAGGTAACTATGACATGTAGGCCAAGGACACCCACAAACTCAATTAACTCCGTGATAATACCAACGCTTCAGATACATACATATACCAAATATCACAATCCAACGGTGGAAATAAACTAAGACCTAATAAGGCTTAGACCCTCATTCTTGTCGTTTACTAAAATCCAACCTGGATTTTTCACATTACTTCAACTCGTTGATTCCTACGTTTTCAGATTTTTGCGCATTAATATACGCATCTCACAAAAACAATTTAAATTTTAATATTTTCGTCACCACCCAAAAATCAATTACACCAACCAAAAAAATATATTTGCGTTTAAAAGGTTCAAACAAAAAAGATAACTCGTGTTTTTGATAGATAGAGCCACTAAAGGAGGGGAATTTTGGTTTATGGCTCAGAAACTTTGTTTGATGGCTTCTCATGGATTCCCTTCTCAAGAATTTGCCATGAAGGTGAAATTATTAGTATTAGTATTGTATGATTTTATTTGTATCAGTGAAGTATTTTTTGTTTTAATTTTGATTATGATGATAGGGTTGTCAACAATTGGTGCCTTGTTATGCACCAAGACCAGAAATTATTAGATATCAGAGTCCAAATCTTAGGTTAAATTCATCTGAAGAATCAAGAATGACATCAAAAGAGTGGTTCAAGTCAAATCAGTTTGTTGATTTTGATTTGTCAGCTCTAAAGCCAATGGTTATTGATGTACAAGGTGTGTAGCCAGTTTATTGAATTTGTGTATATGATGCAATGTTGATATTTTTAGTTTATTTGTTTTCTTTCCATGTATTAGCAGAATGCTTGAATTGAAAGGTTTCTCCATGTTGTAACTTATCTTTTGGTTGCAGCAACTTGTCCAAGCACTGTACTTTTCAGCTTTGGCGTCGTTGATCAATGCACCGAGCATGATAAAACTTTACAGTGTATCACATCTGAGACTGCTGAAGCAGGTGTAGATGGTGTTCGTAAAGCGTTGTTGGCTGACTTGATGGGTTTGCAACTTTCAGGCATTAGTATACCTCAAATATCATTGCATCCCCACATCTACCCAAATAGGACTTTCTACGTCTCGAAGCCTTTGCTTGATATTTTCCAAGATTCAGCCCTTAGTTCAAAAATTACTGTTCATCTAAATGGTCAAGTCACGTTTATGGGTACAGAAATTGAGATGAAAGATTTTCTTGCTATAGTTGCTCAGTCATACTTATCAAAACGCACACATAATGGTGAAAAACAGTCTATGCTTGTTCCACACTTCAGTAGGTATGTACATATGTGGAACCGTTTAAATTCAATTGATCACATGAAATTCCTCTGTTTGGGTTACTTTGAGTTACTTTGTCATAATAGAAAAGAATAATCAGGGACTTCTTGGTTAAGTTATGACTGTTAATCTATTGATCAACACCAGATTTAATTATATTATTAACATCAAATTTAAAAACTTGGCCAAAGATGCATTTTTAAATGTGTTTGTTTTCGAGTGTATTGTTTGATACTGGGGGCTTTACAACCTGCATGATAAAGCTTTAACATTGTTGACTCTACTGTATTGCATTCATGACAAGTAGTTGAAGAAGTGTATCCATAAGTGTGCAAACAGTGGGCTACGGTGCATGATCTAATAAATTTGTCATACATATTTTGGTCACTTTGAAAAATGACTAGCTCGTGTTACTCCTGTCTTGCCAGGAGTGCTGTATTAGTTTGGGTCATTGCGATACTCTCATTTAAGTTAGCTGTAAGTTTAATCATTGGGACAACAGACTTCTTTTTTCTCCTGATCCCTCCATATGCATGTGACTCTGATTTTCTTATTTGAGTTTTTATATTAATTTATCGAATAATTTTATCTAACTCAGCAACAAATGCAAAAATCAGGATGCATATATGATAAGTTAACTACTATAAGTTAAAGTAGTAAAAATCAATGGCTTGCCTTGTTCTTGCATAGTGAGTCCCTACCTGAACTAATTTTCCGACAAACCTTTGAAGTTACGCATACGTGCTTCAGTTATAGATAATACACATACTTTCTGATTCTCCATATTCAATATTCTATTTTTGTTAGTTATGTATCAATCAACTGACCTTTGCTAAAAATCTTCATGGACAGGTTGAATATAAATGAAGTAGAGGTCAGAAGTATTTCCCCCACATTGGATATTCACTCTACACTGACCGTTCCTTTAAAAAGGTAGGCAGAATATGTTTTCCACGACAATTGGCTTCCTCCTGAATTTGACATACGCAAAATATGCTGTTATAGGAAGTCATTTTTATTCAAAAAACTGTTCATAATCATTCTATTCTCTGTAAAACAAATGAATCATTGGTCTGAGAGTTTTTAATCTAAAAATGGTTTAATTTTATAACCGACTTTAATTTTATGCATTTTGTTTCCTTTCATATGACGTGGATTGAGTTAGGCCTAGCTCAAATTTGAAGAGAAATAATCATCAGATGAGGGAATCATGTTTGATTTTTGGGCTGTATTATTGATTTCATTTATGCTAACTGTTTCTGTTGCCATTGTTGATAGTCTCATGTGCTGCCATACAGTGATCATAGTATTTGCTCAAGAAATATGTTAATATTTAATGTATTTCTCTTGCTTGACAGTCCGAAGAAAGTCAAAGCCAAGCCATCACGAAAAAAGAAAAATAAAGTAGCCAGGGAGAGGGATCTGTTCGAGAAGAACTACATTCATGCATGTGAGAGCCTTCTGTTCTTGATGGCTGATAAGAGGCATCATCGGGAAACAGCAATTCTTTCACTGAAGAAATCAGGTCCGGAGCTTCCCGAGCTCCTTACACAATTCTCTGCTGGCATTGCTGGTACTGGCCTTGCTGTCGTGCTATCTGTGATCTGCAAACTAGCTTGCGGAAGGGTCCCCTTTTGTGCGTCTAAGGTCTTCAACACAGGGTTGGGTTTTGGGCTTATTTGGCTTTCTTGGGGAGTAAATAAGCTGAGGGATACAATTGTTAGCATAAGCAAGAATGCTGGAAAGATGGGATTGAAAGATGAGGAAATGATTCAAAAGGTGGATAAGAGTCTAAAAGAAGTTTACTTTAGAGCTGCAGCGTTGCTAGTAGTGGCAGTGCTAAGGCTTGCTTGAGTATTATCTCTGAAGAGACGATTACACGCAGTTTGAACATTCATGCGATAACCGTTGTATCTGATTTGTTGGATGTTCAGCCTGATGGCTTCTGAAGTGATAGCCAGGTTTCAAACAACCGTACCTTCACTTACGCTTTGACGTTTGGCTTGATCATGACTATGGTATGATTATTACTTATTAGGTAGTTTTAATTGTCCAAGCAAGTAATGTAAGCATTTGCTTGGCTTTAGCGGTAAGATAAATTGTAAAGTCTAAGGTAGAGTGTTGCAATGAATGAACTGACTGGTTTAGTGAAAATGTTACCAGGTTTTCCCTTTCTTCATCTCATGCAATCATATTTGGCAAAAGTCATATTCATTAATGTGCATAGTTAAATGATGAGATACATGCAGAAACATAAGTTTTGATATGGCTCATACTAATAATAAACTGAATAAGCGTGATTTAGTGATTTTCCCTGAAAGAAGACATCATGTAAACACTAGGAAGTGCACCGAGGTATGCTGTATGCCATTGTCTCTAATTTTTATCAGAACTAGCAGTAATCTATGATGCGACCACTCTACCACAAAAATAAGGGAGTGGAAAATCAATCTTGTAATTGCTGTTTTAGTATTTCAGGGATCAACTTTATGCCAGCAAAACAAAAATTAAAGTCTGCCTTTGGCAGGTGTGTGTAGACAGTCTTCATATGCGTTTGTCTATGCCTTCGCGGGGTGTTAGCTGTCAACAGGAGTGTATAGTTTGTGATACATCGATTGGAAATAACTTTCATGCCTTTGTGCTATGTTGGTACAGCAGACAAAGTTGGGAAGAAGTACACATGTTGGACTTACTTGATTGGAAAGAGCAATCAGATTCAAAGTTTGTGTGTCTCTTAGCAAGGATAACAAGAAATATTTCGAATGATGATTTGGAGTTTGTGGAAAAGGCACAATACTCGGTTTTGGGGACCTATATTAGCGTTTTTTCAGTGTGCGAAGACTGTCTTAGCAGATTGGGAAAATAGATGGATAAGAAGCTCGTGAGTTGAAGAAGTGCCGATTTTAGCAAAAAAAATATCTGCACAGATAAACTCCACCTCAACTTGTTTTATCTTCTCTCCCTTTAGAAGCGCCATGGGTATTCAAATAAAAGATCTCATGCTTAACGTTTATGTCAGTGTGTTTTTGCACTCGAGTAGCCTTGCTTAGAGATTTAGCTTTAGAGTGTTTGCCCACATACTAGTTTAGAGGTCTCTACAAGAGGTATGTTTTTCTTTTTCAGATTTAGAAAAGATATATGTTTGAAAATACTACTGAAATTTGTCTTATCTCCAAGATTGATGACCTTTTGGGCTGACTTTTCTATTTTTTTTGACAAATTTTTTTTATTGCATTTCATTCATAATAATAGTAGGACAATTGCTTTTCTGACTTCAAAAACGTCACATTAACACATGGAAACGACATTTTTGTCCCTAGCGGTAGTTAATTACCGTTGTAAAACCGGCAGCAGTTAACTGCCGCTGTACACCAACACAGCATAAAAAAAAAAAAGCTCCAACGATAGTTAACTACCGCAGAGCATGAAAATTAAAATTTTCAGCTTATTTTTCCCATTCAGCTTGAACATAGTACATGTGTGTTGTAGAAGCACCGCCAAATTAAGTAAACTTTCCTGCTCCGATGAGACCCATTTTGCATTATTTACTATAATCAATTCAGTTGATTTATTCTTATCTCTTCCTCCTTTCGTCTTCTACCACAAACAAGTCCAACAAAAGTACCTTATTTTCTCTCTGCAATTTCCAGTTCTTCTTCCAATATTTTCTTCTTTCAAATCTTAGTTTCCTCTTCTCACATGTTCAACCAATTAGTTTCCATCTCCTTCAAAATAACACAGGGTCTGTTTTGCAGCACAATGGTATAACAATTGGTTCTTATATCCTTCCAAAAAAGCTCAACAAAATAGGAAGTGTGAGCTAGTATAGCAAAGCA
>Ga0099826_10004100_pt1 | contig 10122 bp, 4 predicted proteins | sample Mtrugardesep15_FD_76830 | JGI IMG/M metagenome (GOLD analysis project Ga0099826, IMG submission 76830) | Root nodule microbial communities of legume samples collected from California, USA - M. trunc garden sep15 | ecosystem: Host-associated > Plants > Roots > Nodule | place: USA: California...
AAGTGGTTATTCTATTAGGGGTAATCAAGAACTCATTATTCTTAACTCTTGGGTTCAAGAATTTCTATATAACTTAAGTGATACAATAAAAGCTTTTTCTATCCTTTTATTAACTGATTTATGAATAGGATTCCATTCAACTCATGACCTTTTTATGTTAAAATTAAAACATATGCTACATTTCCTTGAGAAGTAAATATGTAGAGTAAATTATATTCTCCTCTTCTAATATATACTTGAATTATGTTGTTGACGGACAAATGACCCTTGTTTGACACTTATGCGGCTTAAATTCACCTTTAAAAGTTCACATGATTTGTAACGCTTCCGACCATCAATACCCTCTAACGTTTGACGATTCAAAAATTTGTTGTCCATAATAACCCTACAACGTCTATCAAATTACATTATGCTCTTTTAAGGAGTCAATATATAGTACACTTTAACTCATTTAACATAAATAAATATTTTAACGATAGAAATTAATTTTGCGTAAAAAAATGATAGAAATTAATTTTAAACCACCAGTTTATGTTAAAAGAAACTTTAGCGTGGCAACCGAACAAAAATTAAAATTCTTCCCCCTCACTAAATCACTTTTGTGATAACTTACAACTATTTTGTGATAATATTTTAGACAACTTTTTTCACTATTATTTTGGAACAAAAACAACAGAGAAAGATTAAAGAGGAAGAAAGAAGTAAGAACATGTTGTGAGTATGAGAGGAAGTTGTTTTAACATGGTTATACAAATATTATTTCTCCTGTCTAAAAGGCTAAAACAACCTTTTATTTTACCTACCAAATATCGTACAAGATAAAAAAAAAATTGTTCAATACTTCAAATTTTTGCCATATGTTATTCTCTCTTATGTTGTTTTATCTGATACTTATCATTTAGCGTATCAAATACACTCTTAGTACGTAAGGATAGAGGATTAATTAATTTACTTATTTTGCAAGTATCACAGTTGTTATTACAAAGCAGAGAGACTATTAATTAATTGCATCGATCCGACATTAAGCTAAGCACTATGGATTTTCAAAAAGAACACCAATTTCCAGAGAGATTGAATTCAAAATTGCATGTACCTAGCTGTGAAACCCTATGACCTATCCCTTCTCTTTGCATTAAATGCTCCACATGATTCCTATAGTTTAATTAAGTCTTCTGTTCCGAGGAGGAAAGCTTAATTTCCTCTATTGAATTAATTAATCGAAAATGAATATTAATAAATAAATAAATAAAACATGCATATGACTTTGGCTTATATACCAAGTCTATGTTTTCCTATTGTCAACAAAAGAAAAACCATGTTTTCATCTTCCATCGATCGATGATTCCTGTTTTATATTGTGAGAGATTAATAGGCGTGGGGCCTATGGGATTTCTAATTTTTCTGGTTCACTCCTTCACTTGCTAGTTGCTGCTACTTTTCAAATGTGATCTTCCCCTAAAAAGAAGAACTATGTGATCTTGAACTTAATTTGTCCAAGATTTTGACCTTCTAATCTATGTTATTTTACGGTTTTGATTCTTTCTTATCATCATATTATTTTATGGTTTTGTATGAACTACGTTTACCAAGACCGTGTAAATCAATGCTAATAATATGATGGATCTTATGCCTTAATTCATTTTCCCTTTTATTATTAGGGTCTTGCTAACATACTTCCTCAAATCTCATATTAAACAAAGTTTTCTTCTTCTCAAATTTTGTGAATAACTAAAGTATTTGGTTTGTAGTATAAACTAAATATATTATTAGGGTTAGTAGTGTTATAAACAGTAGAAATTTTACATTTCAACACAAACTTTCTCCATTTATTTTCTTAACCCTAACAACACTTTTAACATATTTTTTAGTAGTCGGGTTCGTAAATTTGGGTTACCAAATAGTGAAAAAACAAACATCTCTCAGTGAGGAAGATTCGATTAATGCATTAATTGCTCCGGACTCCTTAGAGAAAAACATGCCAAGCATTCAGAACAATTAATGCATGGCCAGTCCCATGCATCGATGATGAGGAAGATTCGATCTTGAGATTAGGGTGGTCTTCTAAATCTAGAATAGCAGTGAACTTGGGTGGGTCTCAAACTGTTCGAGACTCAGACTATCACTAGCAATCTCAATGAGTGAGTTAGTAGGCTCTTATTTTGGACGCGTGTTTGGTAGCAAATATTTCTTTCGATTAATATTATAAATAAAAAATATTTTTTTATATTTATTGAATAATTGATGTATTTTATTTTTATAGATTAAAAAGACTCAGCTGTTCAAAGGAATCTCACTCGAGTGAATTAGTAGGCTTTTATTTTGATCAGTATGATGTTTGATAGGACATACTCCCTTCTGTCACAATTATAAACAAAAATTCATTTTTTAAATTCATTAAATAAATGATGTATTTAGTTTTTATAGATCAAGAGACTCAACTATCATCAACAAATCCCACTCAAGTGAATTAGTAGACTCTTATTTTGGACGGTATGATGTTTGGTAGGACATGCTCCATCCGATACTTTTATAAGCAAAAAGTTCAATATATTTGATTTAAAAATTCAAATACATTCAATTTAAATTTAGTCAAATATGGTCTGATGTTTGAACGACATATGTTTAGTGATATGTTTATATTTAAGATCAAATGGAGTATCTCTTTGCGAACATAACTCTTCATGTTTTCTCCATAATATTCTCTTCGGTCTAGGGATGGCAAAAATATCCATGCCCACGGGTACCCGTGGGTAAAATCCGTCATGGACACGGAGCGGATAGCTAAACGGGTATTCACGGGTATAATAAACGGATAATTGACTACCCATTATTATATGGATACGGACACGGATTTGATTTTACCCATACCCACGGATATCCATACCCGATAATAAAATAAATATATTACTAAATTATCCTTATATATATCTTATCTTATTACTACAAATTATTCTCATATTGAAGAAAATTTTACCGTCCATCTAAGATTCCTCGTTGATAACCTATTTTTATTTTTAATTTTTTTACTTTATATTATTAAGTTCACCGTTTCACTTCATTCACATCATAAAACATGTCCTATGGATTATGTAAGAATCATGATTTTTTTTATAGATTACGAATAATTTATGAAATTTTGAATGGATTGTGTATAGATGTTTAAAAGTTGAAGTTTTTTATAATTAAAAAAATGTTATTATTTGTATAAAAAAAAATTCAAAAATTCTTGGGTACTCATGAATACCCATGGATACCTCAATACCCACGGGTACCAGCATAGTGGGTACCCACGAGGGTATGGGGCGGACACGGGTATCATACTATCCATACTCATGGGTACCCATTGACATCCCTACTTCGTTCACTATTATAATTAAAAAAAAATTCACGTTTTAGATTTATTAAATAAGTGATGCATGTGGTATGTAAAGAAAAAACCACTAGTATAACTGATAATTAATGCTAAAATTTTCGAGTTAGACGCTTTCATCCGAATTTGACTTAGATCACACAGTTGAGTGTAAATTTTAATGTTGTTTACCACTTCATCTATAAGAAGAAAGAAAAAACTCTGATAGCGATCCTAGTTTAATAATGAATTTTCGAGTTCATAACGAATTACATGTAGTTTATAAATTCATATAATCAAAATAGACATATTTTTATTGATTTTTTCACATGAGTTTATAGTGTTTTTTTCACTAATATGTTGCCTAGTAATCATTTTCTCCCAAATAATATACATACAAAGAATTTTGTTGGGGATTAGTATATGTAGTTGCGAGTAAAAGATATCTAGTTAAAAAAAAAAGATAATAATACTTATTTTCCAAACATATGTGTTGATAATCCTACAAACTATTTACTTTTTATATGGTAATTTTTTTTAAGGCATTATTGAATGGAGAGTTTAGATTTATTGGTTGTTATATAAATTCAATTCACATTATTTGGTTGTTATGTAATCTTACACGTATAGTTTATTTTATAAACCATGCACAAGATAAATGTTTTTCACTTGTGAATTAGATAGAAGACGGTCTTTCACTAATCAATTAATTCAAACAAAAATATGCACTTAACTCGTACTATGATTTTTAAATATTTTCTTATTGAAAATTTAAACTAAAGATAATACCACCAATTATAATTTATTTAATACGAGACACATGCTTTTCACCATTATATCAATTAATTAGAACCAATGTTTTTAAAACTAGACCGGAGATTGAATCGGCGACACTTTTGGTTTATGGTTCAATCGGTTAAACCGTTATGAACCGTTATTGAACCGGTTAATGAATAAATAAATATAGATAAAATAAATATGAAGATAAATAAATAAAAACCTCTAAAGATTTTATTAATTTTCATATTTTAATACAACCTACTTTATTTATATGGATATTAGTCCATTTAGTTGACTCATTGGGCTCAAATCCAAATCAAAGTATTCAACCCTAGATATAAATTAGTGAAGATTGCTTTTCCGACATTCATAAGTTCCTAATGACATAAGTAAAATACCAAAATGCTCTACCGTTGGCATATCCGACGGCAGTTAACTATCGTTGGACCCAACGGTAGTTAACTACCACTGAATACAGTTTCGTAGCAAATGTTGTTTTGAATAAAAAACAATCTTTGAACCTCTCTTTCAATTGAGTTGGAGACAAATGAAAACAGTGAATTGAAGCTCCACCCTTTCTTAGAGTCCCTCCGCTGCATACATGTTGTTATTTTGTTATAAATCCATTTTGTTTCTATCAAATTAAAAAACTTAAAGTTTCTTGAATTTCTTTAGTAATCAATTTTTTTCATCAATTTCAGTAATTTCTTTTCTTTGATAGAGATCAAAATAGAGGGAAGAGATGCATCTTTTCTTTAAATTACAAATCAAAAGAACGAAAAGGGGGAAGAGATACATCCAGACTTGTTATTTTCATCTTGGTTGAGTAAAAGAAAAATCATCTTTTTATTTTCATCTCGGAAGAGATGCATGTCATACATGATTTGTTCTGTAAAAGAAAAATAAAAAAATCTTATAGAGCAAGAAGGGTTTACACTTCTGGAGACAAACAATAATGCGGAGAAATCAGAAGGATCTAGAGTAAGAAAATAATTGGGTGTGAGCGTAAGTCTGTAAATTAAATGTAGGAATTCAGCGGTAGTTAACTGCTGCCGGATCTTCAACGATAGTTAACTACCGCCGGGGACATTTAAGTATTTTACTTGTGTCTTTAAGAAGTTTTTGATGTCAAAAAAGCAACTTTTTAAATTAGTTGTTGTATCACATTTGTTGGTAAGTGGTAACGTTTCCTAAGCCACCACTAACAACTTTCTCTTCCGTTCTACTGTAGTTCATGTTTCTTTTTTCCTTTCCTTATTCCTTCTCCTTATTTCTTCCCCATGCTTAGAGACAACACTTTCTACAAAAGCAAACCAAAAGCTTAAGCCTTTTCATCAAATTTGAAAGACATGGTTAAGAACAAATCTTGTTCCTTGTGATGTACTCAGATCTGCAATGAGATAGAAAATTGAAGAAAACAGACGAAAAAATCAATTTGAACACCATATTTTTAGACCAAGCGGTTTTGTCATACGCGTCCCGGTTCAGGGGTTTTTTCGGTTCCATCCGGTTTTTCCTTGGCTCAGACGGTTTTTAATGGTCCTGTGGAACTAACGGTTTCCAAGCTCAGACCAAACCGGACAGAACCCTGGTTCACGGCTGAACCGGTTGAACCGGCCGGTCCGATCCAATTTTGAAAACATTGGTTAGAACACGATGTTTCATTAATAAAAATAGACTGCCACTAAAAAAATTACATTGTTTTTCAATCAAACATTGAACCACTAAAAAATGAATTAGTTAAAAATAAAATAAAATTAGGACTGAGGTTTGATTCTCCCTAATGCCAACTTAGATGAAATATTTTAACTTCTTTAAAGAAAATAGTTAAAATAATTAATTAAATCTACAATTTTATTTTATTTTAAAGAAAGATTTATAACCAATTATCCAAAAGAACCCTGCGAACGCAAGCATTTGACTATTTTAATAAGAAGATGGTTTACGATAATAACACTAAAGCATTTGACCTATACATGTAATTTTGACCACATATAGATTTATACTATATATGTCTAAATACTATACTTTGACCATTATTCATCAACTATAGATGTGAAGAGCATGTGAAGTAACAACAAAATTCATTTTGAATAAATAGTCTGTTTGTTTATTAAATATGCTAAACATTGTTATAATAGTCTCTGATGCAAAGACATTTTTAAATGTCTTCCCTTGGTGAGCCATGTCCTTGAATTTGTCTCTTTAATTTAGATTTCAAATGTATTTTTTCGTTAATCAATGTTACTCCTGAAATTACAACAACAGACGTATATTTTTCTAATTTGGATACACATAGTTTTCACTAGCAAGGCAGAAGCGAGTTGTCAGAATCTGGATATCGTATGAAACTAATAATCAATCAACAAAGTACAAGTACAGATGAATTACAAACCTTGGAGGTTGAAATCTGCACTATTGGCTTCAACTGATCACAAAAACAGAAGGTAAAAAATGTTAGTATTGATAACAGAAACTAAGATTTGCAATTTCTGTCCACAAACCTTAATTTCACATCCCCCCTTACCCAAAAGATACTGATACAGGGCCGGCCCAACATAATAGGAGGCTAGTAAATTTAAATATGAGACCTTTTTATTACAAAAGAAGCGATCTAAGGCAATTGTCTTGGTGACCTCACCCTTGGGCCGGTCGTGTGTTAATATTAGTAGTTAGAAGGAGCAGAATCAGTACCTTCTGATCATTCCAACTCTTACCTTCTAAACCAACCCATCCACTTTATAACCCCACAAAATCAGCTTTTCAAATATTATATGGTGTAAAGTGTAAACAACTTATTCTTTCAACTGGTGAAAAGTGAAAACACCAAATAAAGATCAAGGTTTATCACTCAAATGAAAAGACAGGCAAAAATTTGAAATTTCACATGATGAAACAATGAAATAGAACACCATAAAGTCACTGTCGGAAATTGATCTGACCTCAAATTTGGATGTCGACCTTGCAATTCAGCATTGACCAGCAGAAGGTTTTGTCTTTCGTATAACTTTCGCATATTCTGTCTCTTGATTCCATTTCTGAAGGAAGTGCTAGCTAGACATCGTTTTTCTTTGTAGGGTAAGTCCAACTTTTGCCGCTCTCTTGTTTTCCTTTCTAGGTACTCTGTTGCTTGCACCTGAACTGATATAACGAAACATCATTTGTAGTGAAGTTTTGATATTTACAGCGCACAAATTCAATTCTTGAAAGAATATGAAAATCAACCTTAAAGATAAAATATAAATGTAATTAAAATTAGCCATTGAGGAGGAAAATATGACAATTATTACAATATGTCCCCATAATACCCAACCAAAGAAGTTTGTTACTCATATAACATGGCCTTTCACACGCACACATTAGTATTAGTACATAGCAACATCTAAGAAAAGATGCTTTCGAGGCCAAGCCAGGGCACACTTGTCTAACCAAATACAACACCATAATAGAAGCATAAAGGACACAAATTTCCACAGAATTTTGGCACATTGATAGAACCTATTAAGTGCCGACACAAACGCAGACGCAGGGCACAAAACAAACAGTTTGACAGCAGTAGTAATTTGAAAAAATAGAATAATTCAATGTAACCACATGTGTCGGTGTTGTGTTATGTTGGTGTCGGACACTAAAATGTGTCCGTGCTAATAGGTTGCAACAAAAATCTTTAGATCAAATCATATGAATTAGAAACTGTTCTCGTCAAATTTTGAAAAGCATACTCTAAAAATGATTTGCACTTACAATAAACAGAACAAAAACAGCATGAAAGTTCAATGTAAACAAATGAAGATATACCAGAACGTGAAGTAATTGATGTCAGTGCAAAGTTCCTGAGCCGAGTAATCTCGCTGATAGCATTAGCCTTCAAATTTCCAGGAACGGCATCTCTTCCAAGCTTTTGAACATCGTTATTTCCAATGCACCTCAACGCATTTTCACATGCCTATTCAACAAACAGTAATTACCAAACATACAGGAAAAAAAGTGTCACACCATTAGAAATAAGGAGTAGAAAAATATGAATTTTTTTGTGCAAACATATGGAGATTTTTTTTACCTATACATGAAAACAAGAAATCACCCTGTTATGTTAGTTTCTAAATGATCTTTATCAATATGTATGAACCGGCATTGATAAACATTGTTGATCGTATCAAACTGCAATCTTGGTGGTGCTTGATCAAATGTTTTGATTACAATTTTATTACAGTATGAAATTCATTATCAATCAACAAGGTACAAGTGAAAATGAATTACAAACATTGGAGGTTGCAATCTGTTTTATCGGCTTCAACTGAATCACGACAGTCACAACTTATCATCTCATTTTAATTTCATGGTCTTCTTTTGGTTTAAATACATTATAAATCTTCATTAAATAGCCTCCTTTCAACTTAAGTATCTACTGAAGTTTTCTTCAATATTTGGTCTTCCACATCTTTGCCGTTTTAAATTTTAGTCATCAAATTTGTTGACCGAACAAACGAAATAGCTCTAGTTGAAAGTGATTTTTCATCGACATTCTAAACGGAAGTTAAATTATCAACATCAAAACATATACTACACACACCATAATAAAACAAAACGTATTCTAGTCCAAGATCATGACAAATGTGCTATCATAACTCTAAATGTATTGAAGCATGTTTGTCACTTTTCTAAGAGAAATAGAATCACACTCTTCACTACACCTTAGCAATTACAGGAAAAGTTGCTAAGTCCCGTAATGTAGCAATTTTCATATAGTACAGGTACAAAAGATAGACATCTTTAAGTATAGTGCAGGTATAAAAGCTGCCGTACAAAATCAGAAACAACAGAACGATAAATTTCCCGAAAGTAATTGAATTACACATAATGATGGATCGTATATTGCAGTTTTAGTATAGTGCAGGTATCCAAAATTAGTAACACTGCACTGAACACTTCATAGTGAATTAGAAGTAACACAGGGACTTAACAGCTGCCAGATATTACACTTTCAGATCAATCAATAGAATAAGAATAGAAGATATATATTTCTAAATGGCCTCGGCCCTCAAATTCTTGATCAAACAAATCATGCTATGTTGTTCCAACCATTTTATCCTCGCACTTAGTATTTGAAATCAAAGACTTGTTAGGAGAATAACATTTAACTAATGCATCTCCCATTGCCAATCAATAATTAGATCAACATTAAAAGCATTTTTCCTCTGAAGTAAAACAATATTTAAACCACAAATTAAACCATAATAAACCTAAGAAATAGACAAGAGATTAAGAAAACAAAAAATGAGGTTAGTTAAATTATGCGTTCTTTTAGCAGAAGTTTGAAATTGGAAGGAGTATGCAAAATGGTTTTTAGAAAAAGGGAAACACAAACGAAACACATTCGCACATGCCACACCAGTGATACTGCAGAAACATCTATCATTTTTAAATCCCAACACTGCTGGTGTGATGCTACATCCCGATGCTACATCAGTCAGCAGTGACAAGAAAGTGAACATATAATACAGAACAATCCTATCTTCTAATGCACAAGTTCTTGGTTAGCACCAATGCAAAATATGCTCCTAAAATTATTTAAGTCAAATAAAAAATTTGATACTCTAGATTTATGCTCTTCATATAACAAAATCAATATTATACAGAACAGAAGAAAATCACGAGAAAAATGAAAGATGGTGCCGAAACAAATTGACAGAAGAGGATCTAGATCCATTCTGATTTGTGTCCAGCAGATTTAAGATTTGAGAATTTGTGTTTGGCTGTATAAGAGAAAGAAACTCTACATTAATACTCATGATAGAATTAGGAAAGAGTTATGCTTCACTTCAGATAGGAAGCTCAAGTGTTGATAATATATACATGAGTTTTAATTTAGATTCACTTCAATAATTCTCTTTTCTGCACTTCATTATATATTCTTAATCACATAGCAAAATGTGTTAGTCATCATGCCAATACTACTAATAGATAAATAATAACGCGTATAACAGTAAATA
>Ga0099826_10004101_pt1 | contig 10121 bp, 5 predicted proteins | sample Mtrugardesep15_FD_76830 | JGI IMG/M metagenome (GOLD analysis project Ga0099826, IMG submission 76830) | Root nodule microbial communities of legume samples collected from California, USA - M. trunc garden sep15 | ecosystem: Host-associated > Plants > Roots > Nodule | place: USA: California...
AAACATCAAGTGGATTCGAATCATCAAATGAATCACGAGAACAACAACAATAGGTACAAGCCAACAACATAAAATCAAGTCAGAAAGTTAACAACAAAATTTTATTTCAATACAAACTTATTAAAGAAAAGGTAATATCATGAAATATGCTCCCTTTGTCTCTTTATTTTACAACTTGTAGAATACTAACTTGATGTAAAATGCTTGATGAGCACTACTATGCATGAGCTTCACACTGTATTATATGTAATATTGGTTGATTAATGTTGGGTTAAATTTGGAAATCTCAAACATTTGAAGTTATCTACTTTTCCGCTCAATTTTCAGTTTTTCACTGATTTGATTGAAAAAATGAAGGTACTTATGTTAAATGGAACACATGATCAGGAGACTAAAGAATTTTCAGCTTCTTGTTTTGTAACTGCTATTACGGATGCTCTATATCGAACACATGGAGAACCTTGCAACCGTTTACAGAATCTTGCGAGAATCCCTTCCTATTGAAACTACTTGGTGTCGTCACCATTATTATTATTGGGTTTCCTTTGAAACTTCACATAAAATTGAAAGGTTTGGCATGCCAATTACTGTTGTTTCTATTACTCTTTCGTTGTCCACTTCAACTGAAACTGGTATGTCTCCGAAATCTGCTCATTATGCAAAATAGAGTGGTATAATCTCTACTGTTTATAGCGTGGTAAATATACTTACTGGGATGTTTTGTGAGATTTCATGTGGACAAGTTCATGAGTAGATCTTGCATTTTATTTTGTTAAGTGAATGTGATTTACTATCGATGTAAAACTTGTTTGAACCATGATTGAAACTCTTTTAATGGCGCGTCAATACATGATTAAATGACTAAAAAAAGTTCAAAGAGTGGATCAAAGTTAAACTGCTTAAGAGTTGTTATTGTGGATCATTGGAGTGACATTGTAAAGTTGGTGTTCTCAAAAGTCGAATTTTAAATTGGATCTTTCTGTGCTTGCATACTTTGGCAGGTTAATGGCTGAATGATCATACTTTTGCAGTCTGTCATCACAATATACATGGTATGTTATTCATATTCTTTATCAAGAGCAAATTTTCACACACATGTATTTTCATCATTGGAAAGTGGTTTCCCAGCTCATGCTTGACCCAAAAGGTTACCCCAATTTTGAACATACAAACATTAGTTATACGAATGCTAATACTCCCTCCGTTTCAAATTATAGGGAAAAAAAATCAATCCACAATTATTAAGAAAACTAAAACATGATTTGGAGTATAGTCTTCTGTGTTTTCCTTAAAATAAGTTTAATGGGAAGATGTTAAAACAATTTTCATTAGTTCTTGATAATGGAAAAAAGAAGAGGAGGAGCACATTGAATGCAATTTACATTTAATTTTACAAGAATTCATAACAGTTTTTTTTAAGCATGTGTTTTATTTAGCTTTTTGTCACAATTGTTGTGAATTTGGAGCTGTTATTACCGTGATTTTAAGAAGCTAATATTCCTAGCTTCACAATAAACATGGATTGCAACCGTGATTTTGGCTGAATGTGGAATTTCTACCGACAAAGCAAACACATCATAAATAGAGTAAAAGATGGTCTCTTTTCCTTATAATTTGAGACAAAGAAACTGTTTTTTTTACCTTATAATTTGATGCGTAGAAAATAAATAAGTTATCCAAATCCTTAACTATTAATCCATAAAGAGTTAAAAATATGGCCCCAACAAGTTACCATCTTTGATCTTAGTGTTTATGATATCTTGGCACGATCCATACTCCTTTAAGGAGACGATGTTCAAATAGTGTAATTGACGAAATGTATTTACCCCACACCATATTTTGAGCATCATAGAGTGTCCCACATGTAGCTGTTGTAACATTGTTATCATATCCTAGTTTCCATTTCAGATCCTCTAATTTATGCTTCTTTTCTTTTTCTGCTTTCTTTAACAATAGATCCTTCAATCTACAATTCAATACTGATTCATCATCAAGTTGATCTTGTATAAATCTTGATTCATATAACTACATGTATATCACTGGCATAGATGAACTTCCCTTCAATAAACATTGCACATCTTTTGAAGGGATACCAATCATATTCTTTGAGATCAAATTGGTATTTATCCCATTTATCATATCCTCGACAAAGCGTGTGCAGTTCAAATTTCAAATGATTGACGCTATCAAGCACAACAACAATGCAATCCTGAGATGTGGGAACAGATGAAATTGCTGCAATATAGTCATATGATTTTTTTAAAGGACAATTTGGAGGCTGTATTTTTGCTCTAGAGAAGGGGCAAAAGAAAAACAATGAATCATCACGAAAGACAAGCAGCCATCCTTCGTAGGATGCAAGGCAAGTTGACCCGTCCAGTTCTGGGATTTCGACAGTGTAGACTTTATCAATGTTGCTTAGTACCGAACAACGAGGACCTTTTTCACCATACGACAGAAACCATGGATCACATCCACTAAATTTAGCTTCAAGCAAAGGCTTAGTAGCAGAGTGCCAATCATTGCACACATGATGAAAACTTGTAAAATCAATAGATCATAAGGCATACTTGACCACTCTACTTTCATTTCGTATATATTAGAATCAACCTCCGACATCTTGCTATTCCACTTTGTTTAACTAAACAATGCAAATAGGTTCAGTAATAACAACATTAATAGGCCGTTAATAATTGATGTAAGCACCACTTCAATTTGTATCAAAAGGGCATCATATGGTTTATCAATTATTGTCAACAACAAAAAAAATTATCAGAGGAACAAACATGCTTAATCAAATATGAGGATAAGAAAAAACATGGTGATAATGTCCTGTTAATCTATAAATAAAAGAAGTAATAGCAAAATCACCAGAGATTAGTAGCGGTATATAATGTAATAGATATTCTAACATTCAATTTAACTTGGATTGATTGGCTCTAACAAATCAAATGAGAGTATAAAGAGTCACTGCGGCCAAAATACAAATTGCAGGGATCATATTTTTATAGAACAATTATAACACAAAGACTAAAATAATTATGAAAAAAGTTCCAATATTGATTATCAAATAATGTGTAGGCCACGACAATAATTATGAAAGAAGTTCCAATAAGGAGAGCATGAACTGATTAGGCAACGCCAATAAAATTCTAATAAAGAGTTCCAATAAAATTATATTTAAGCCACACCAATAAAATTTTGTGTAGGCCGAGAGGCAACTAACAATTGTTCAGGGGAACCTACAAAACGGCAATTAACTATTTTGTTTTTGAAAGAGAACGACAATTAACTATTGTTCATTGCAAAACAATGTTAAACTACCGACACTTTTTATAAAGGGTGGTTTTGTAAAATATACTTCATCCGTCTCTTTATTTTACAAGTCATAGCCGTCGGGTATCGTTGTCCTAGGTGTAATGGTGTTTCTGTGTTTAATAGTTTACAAGTATGTATCCTACTTCCCTAAAAAAAGGTATGTATCCCACTTGTCATATATGAACAGGTACCATGCCATAGACACAGTTCATGATTTTCTAGAAAAAATAGCGGTCTTTCTGTTTGAGGAAATGTAAGTTTTATTTTTCATATATATATCAAGAAAAATTAGAAAGTGTAGTTAATGAGTTAGGGTTTCTTATACTAAATTGATTTTTTTCATCTTTCAAGATAATAGTCTAGTATTAGTTAGGGTTATGTTTGAAAGATCTAGTAATCTGTACAACGAACTTGTAGTTACAGACAATTTTTTTTTTCTTTCAAAGGAAGTTTATAAATGTAGCACCGACATGCACTTTTTAGCAAAATTGTACCTAGTCTCCGACATCAACACATGTGATCACATACCGGTGTCGGTGCTTCATAGTTTATAATTAGGGATGAAAGTGGTGGCATAAACCTAGACTATTCCACGCAAGTAAAGCCATATTCCAAACGTAAAATAAAATAGCTGGAAAAAATTAAAAGACGCAAAAGCAATGGAATTCAGTACATGCACTTGAAATTTAGAAAGTAGAAAACAGAAGGATTGAAGAAGAGAGAACATACCAGGCAGGCAGAGATTAGAGAAGAAAAACACAAGACTAGGCAACTTCTGCTTTTTCAGTTCTACGCTTTCATTAAATAAGCCGGAACCCTAGTGCGTTTTGGGCTTTTATTTATAAAGCCTACGGCAATCAAATTCGTGGGAAGATTGCTTTTCTGGTTCCCAGTGTCTCCTCACCCCACCTCCCTTTTGGTGTGTTTCGCGTCTCCAAAACGGGTCATTTTATATGTCAGAAACAACTGGTTGTACTTTTATTTCTACTTTTACACTCAATCTTCTCTAAAAGCTTACGATTTTTGGACGATTTTGGGGTTATTCGTCACATCATTCCATCAAATAGGGTCAATCTTTACTCTTTTACAATCAAATAAGAGGTAAAGCTTATTACTTTCATTTACATTACGTTTATGCTTTGTTTTTCCTGATGTCAGATAACCTTTGGGAGATAACTTCTCAATTATAATGACTACGAATTCGGGATATACATATCGAACCATCTCTGGATTGCAATAATTTTTCTAAATTATTTGCATTTGATTAGTGCTTGAATGAATTGGTTGTTTTTTGTAATATATACATAGATATGGTTGAACCTCCTGTTGTTGCAAACTCGAAATATTTTGTACCTAAAAAGAAATATGAAGATCGAGTAGAGATGATTAATTGTGTTCGTTGTCACGCAAGAAATATGAAGATCGAGTAGAGATGATTAATTGTGTTTGATAGTGGTTACAGACGAAGAATACTGCAGCTTGTGCTAGGATGTGAAAGAGGTTGTAAGTATAAAGGAACAAAGAAGAAGTTGAAATGAGAAGACACAAGTTCAGGATGTCCATTTAGGTTGTGTGTTTATTATAGTGAACCAAAACTATGGAGTTTTAGTGTTGTTTTAGGATTGCATCATAAGACGAAACAAAAGTTAGAGAGTCATATTTTGGCTTGCGTTTAAATGCAAAAGAGACATAGTACATCGATATAAAAGTTAGAAAGTCATATTTTAGTGTTGTATTAATTTATTTATTTTTATAGAACTTTTATTAAATTTAATAGTTTTTTGACAAAAATAAACGATATCCATTCATCCAAATTGATAGAGTATATTGATATAATACAAATTCAAAGTCGCCAAAAACAAAAAGGATGAATTTTCAAACAAACTCGCCGCAACCATGTTAATAATATAAAACAGTAGAGTACATATGCCTTTAAATATGACTATATTTAACTTTTTAAAAAAAATATGACTATATTTAAGTCTGTGGAATATTCATGTCTCAAAAATATTTATGTTAATACTTAGAGCTCTCATGTTAAGCAACTGTGGAAATTTTGTCTAGGAAATTGTGTCAATTTATTTTTCTCAATGAAATCCACCCTTGGAAGTGTTTTCCCCGGTCCCCACACATGGTTAACCCAAAAGGTTAACCCAATTTTGAACGTACAAACATCGGTTGTTTGGATGCTAATACATACACTTCATAGTGAAAGCAAACAAGTAAGTTATGCAAACCTTAACCATAAAACAGTTTAGTCAATAGATCAAACAATAAAATCTCAAGTTTTAGATAACTAAATCCATAAAACAAAGAAAAAAATGACAAAAAATCCATGAAAGAGTGAAAATATGACCCCAACAAGTTACCATCATTGATCTTAGTGTTTATGATATCTTGGCAGGATCCACACTCCTTTAAGGAGACGATGTTCAAATAATGTAACTGACCGAATGTATTCACCCCACACCAAATTTTTTGCATCATAGAGTGTGCCACAAGTATCTATTGCAACATTGTCGCCAAGTCCTAGTCTTCTTTTCAGATCCTTTAATCTATGCTTCTTTTCTTTTTTAGCTTTCTTTGACAATAGATCCTTCAATCTACACTTCAATACTGCTTCATCATCAAGTTTATCTAGTATAAATCTTAAACTATACTCACTCCATTGTTTGGTATTAGCAACGTCGAATATAACTACAAGTCTTTGGCTGACAAAGATGAACTGCCCTTCAATAAACAATGATGCACTCCTTATGAAGGGAAACAAATCATATTCATGGTGATAAAATTGGTGTTTAAACCATATTTCATCTCCCCGACAAATTGTGTGCAGTTCTATTTTAAAATAACTTGCGTTTTTTATCACGACAACAATGCAATCCTGAGATGTGGGAACTGTAGAAAACGCTGCAATATAGTTATGTGATTTTGTCAAAGGACAATTTGGAAGTTGAATTTTTGCTCTAGAGAACGGGCAAAAGAAAAACAATGAATCACCGCGAAAGAGAAGCAACCATCCGTCGTAGGATGCAAGGCAAGTTGACCCGTCCAGTTCTGGAATTTCGATAGTGTAGACTTTATCATTCCTGTTTAGTATGGAACAAGGAAGACCTTCTTCACCATACAACAGAAACCATGGATCACATCCACTGAATTTAGCTTCATACAAAGGTTCAGTAGCATAGCGCCAATCTTTGCAAACATGAGTAAAACTGGTAAAATCAATCAGTTCCAGCCTATTTGCAATATTTGACAGCAGATCATAAGGCATATTTGACCACTCTCCGATCCTTTTCTTTTTGCATATGGCAGAATCAGCCTCTGACATCTTGCTATTCCACTTTGTTTCACTAAACAATGCAAGTTGTTTCAGTAAGTATACATACTCAGAAGGGCATCATTTATATAATTCATAGGGCTTCATATGATTTAACAATTATTGTCAACAACAAAAATTAGCAAAAGCAACAAACCGGCTTAAGTAATAGCGAATTCACCAGAGACTAGTGGTGGTATATAATGTAACAGATAATTATAATATTCGATTAACTTTGATTAATTTGCTCTAACAAATCAAATGAGAGTATAAAGGAGTCACTGCGGGCAAGAAATAAATTGTAGAGATTATATTTCTATAAAACAGTTATAACACAAGGACTAAAATAATTATGAAAAAAGTTCCAATAATTTTTACGATAATTTGGTGGAAGAGAAATTATGTCTCCCAACAAATTATCAATATAGTGTGAATCCGTCGATTCGATCGGAAGTTCCAACAAATTTTTACTTGAATTTCTTAACCATTCAATTTAATCGGAAGTTCCATCCATAGCTAGTATGTATTGCTGTCAAAAGAATCCGTCAAACCCTACCTGGTGTGGGGCAGCAGGCCAGAGAGCAAAACCGGATTAGGCCGCAAAATCTCTGGTCCAGTCCAGTGCCCTGTAGGGAAATAGGGCAAAACAGCCTAAACTTTTTTTGAAGTGTTTAGGGGAAAACTTATAGCGGAGTTAATGCAATTTCCCCTTAAATAAACATGGAGTGGATTCAAAAAAATGAAGTCAATCACATGAACAACAACAGGTCCAGGGAAACAACGAAAAACAAGTCAGAAAGTTAGCGAGAAAGGACTATTATTTCAATACAAACTTACAAAATAACAAATGGCAGTTTATTAAATATACTCCATCCGTCTCTTTATTTTACAAGTTGTAGCACGACACTTCTGATTAAAAATGTTTTTGACCGTCATGTGTCAGCGTCTGACGTGTTAGTTTTGATGCCGCGTTCTGTATTTAATAGTTTACAAGTATGTTTCCCACTTTTCATATATGAACAGAACTTAGGTATGATGCCATAGACACAGTTCATGATGTTTCCCACCTTTCAAAGGAGATTTATAAATATAGCATCGGAACTTCTTATAAAAAAACGTGTCCGATCTCCAACACGAACACATGGGATCACATACCGGTATATCAACATGTCATTTTCCGGTGTTAGTGCTTCATAGTTTATAATTAGAGATGAATGAAAGTAGTAGCAAAAAACAAAGACAATTCCACGCAAGTAAAGCCAAATTCCAAACATAAAATAAAATAGGTAGAATAAAAAGCAATAGAGTTCTGTACCAGGCAGCATGTGATTGATGATGAAGAAAAATACCAGAGGCGGCAACCTCTGTTTTTTCAGTTCTACGCTTTCGTTAAATCTGCCGGAACTATAGTGCGTTTTGGGCCTTTTATTTATAATATCGTAATCAAATTCCAGGTCAATGGAGTTGGGCTAAAATTAAAGCTCTAACTCGTGATAATTCTATTTCTTAAAGAGGATTTCTTATCTATGCCTCACGCTCTGCATACGTTTTTCCAATTTTACTATGTTTGAATTCTATAATTTATAGCGTGTTTTAATTGTTTTGGATTATAGAATTTGAACGAAGCCTATGTACCCTTTGACCCCCTTGTCTTCCAAATCACATTTATTTAACAAATTTTGTCAACTGGATTATATAATATAGATCGTGTTTTTTTTATCCAAAAAGGTCTAGCGGCGCAGCTTGTAGTCGTTTGCCTTCTATTCAAGTGTAAATGGTTTATATATATATAAAAAATAAAATTATACAATATATATTGACAATGACAAACGATTTCATTTATTCAAATTGATAGAGTATACCGATACTATACAAATTCATAGTCGCTACAAACAAACAAAATAAATATGTGAACAAAGTCACGACATCCATATTTCTTTTTTTTGGTCAAGCTCACGACATAATTTATTCAAATTGATAGAGTATACCGATTTCATTTATTCAAATAACAATAAGGTTATTGTTATTTGAGCGACTTTCTGAAATCTTTATGCTTCCAAGTACTTTTGTTGTCTGGAATATGTTTATGTCCCTTATGGAGATTTTTTAGATATGTTAATGCATTGCTGAATTCATTTTATATACCATGCAATCTTACATCAGGACCACTCTTGGCTTGTCCCAGAAATTAAAAAAGGGGTTTTCTAGGATGCTAGGATGATTTTATACCTGGATTATTGATTTATTTTTTTATGCTCTAATGTTCTGTTTTTAATACTGTTTTGCAATGCAGGTGGACTTACAATGATCCACTTTGAGCCAAGTATAATGAGAGAATGGCAGCAATGAACGAGCCTATAGCCAAGCGCAGAAAATTGAAGCACTGGGAATCTCGATGAATTTGAAATTCAGAAATAATGTATTAAGATATTGTCCTTTGGATAGTTTGATTACTGAAAAGACTAGATTAGCTATGCCATATCCTATGTATACTTGTGTTCTATTTTAACAGGAAATGAAAGCACTTCATTATTGGCTTAAGCATGCATGCTATGGATCATGGTGCACAGTTTATGCAGATTGGAATTTATGCCTAGTTCATCTGTTTATTCTTTCTCACTTAATGAGTGAATGAGTCATAGGACTATGCCTTCCTCCCTTGTATGTCATCACAATTACATTGTTACTGGCTGTTGATAAGGATTATATTGGGTTTCCTAATATTGATGCTACTCGTTTTTTACAAGTCAATACTCAAATTAATTAAGACTGGGTCTGTTTTGTTAGACATAAAATGGTTTTAAAAGTTGGCCATATTAATCTTCATGTTATGTAAAAATTGAATATACACATTTAACGATCAAATCTTATTGTTTTAAGCATAGAACATGAAAATTAACGACTTGTTTTTTAAAATTTATCTGTAAAGTTTTCTTGTTCGTTAATTGTTCAAGCTAGTTTTTCAAAACAACTACAGATATATTTTTAAGAGCTTTCGTACATTTTTTTTCTTCTGAATCACGACTACTTGCATCTTAATCTTCCACTTGAAGATTAGTTTTGCGCCCCACGATGGCCACTAATTGTTGAGAACCTGTGTTGCACGGGTGTGGGTACAGTACCCGATACGGGTACGGGTGCGGGTACGGGATACAGCATTTCTCAAAAAACAAAGGTACGGGAACGTTACGATAATTTTTTTTTTTAATTTAAAATAAATAACATTGCATGAGAAAATTATATTGCTCAAATGACGACAAAAATTCAACCAGAACATAGGAAATGGTTGTTGTGCCTCTTGAACCGTTTGAATTTTATTGAGAAACAAAAAAAACTATAATTGCTCCATTTTCTCCAAAAAAAGAGGATTAAAAAGAGGATGTACGTGGAGTTTAAGTTTGACTTTTATAAAAAAAAACAAAAAAAAACTATAATTGCTCCATTTTCTCCAAAAAAAGAGGATAAACGTACCCAATCAATACCA
>Ga0099826_10004102_pt1 | contig 10118 bp, 5 predicted proteins | sample Mtrugardesep15_FD_76830 | JGI IMG/M metagenome (GOLD analysis project Ga0099826, IMG submission 76830) | Root nodule microbial communities of legume samples collected from California, USA - M. trunc garden sep15 | ecosystem: Host-associated > Plants > Roots > Nodule | place: USA: California...
TAGGTGGAAAATCAAGTTTTGGAACCTCAGGTATGTTCGACTCTAGAAGATTGCGTGCCCCGACAACCATTGTGTTACTCTGTGCTGACAGTATAGCTAGAAGCATTAATGGAAAAATGAATTTTGATAAATTGATGTAAGCCATGGTTTAACCAAGCTGGTGAGAGAAACCTCAGGAAGATATATTATAGTGGAGCTCTTTGTAATACTAATGATTTCGATATGCTTCTGTTGTGTGTTTTGTATATGTTGTATGTAGCTTTTATAGATGAAATATTTGCAACTAAAAAGTGTGTAAGCAAGGGTGAGTTGGTGAGATTTTGTACTTGTAAGTATTGTTAGTTCAACTTCTTACCTACACATTATCCAGTTATACAAAATTTAATTAGAACTTTATTCTTGTCAAAATAAAAAAAAATAGTACGTTATTGTTGGTTAACTAATCTATATCTGCATTGAAATTTGAAAGGCTGTGTTCTCAAAGAGAAAGCAATCTCAAAGCCATTGGAACCATGAAAGCTTGACCTGCACATTTTTTAGGAGAGGATATGTGAAAAAACGAATATATTAAACTTAACCTATTTTACATCAAATTATATTGAGTGAATGGTTATTTGAATCTTTGAAGATGGTGTCCCTGAACATTGCCCCTATAATCTTTGAAAAATACATCTCTATCAAATTAATCCTTTAGTTTTAAAATGACACTTAATTTTATGAAAGTACACATGCACATGACATGACATGTTCAATTCATGTGAAAAAATAATAAATTTCTATCTACTTTCAGACAACAAGTGATTTGTGATCACTATATCGTGTAAAAAAATTGTTACACAAAATTTCAAAACAAATCATAATTTAGACTCAATTTTGTCATCTTTATTCTTTACTCTTTTCTGGATTAGATAAATAAAGATGCAATTTACATGATTTATTCTTGATTATTATTCAAAAAGGATATAGCAGAAGAGTGGTACAATAAAAATGATGTGTAATGTACGAAGCACGGACACAGACACCGGACACACCAACACCGTTAATAATTTAAGAAAATCACATAATTAAGTGTAATTATACGTGTCGGTGTCGCGTGTCCGACATCGGGATACGCCTAATCCGAATAGTGTTCGTGCTTCATAGTGTGCAATTAAACAAAATCATTTATCATAATCTAAGACTATCAATAAAGGATTCATCAAGCTTCCTATTGAAAAACCTATTAAAATACTCTTCATGTGTCATGTTCTTGTATACTTGCTGGTTTCCTTCACCAATTAACTTCTTAGCAGGTGCAATGTCCATAGAAGGGCTTGGATAACAAAATGTTACTATTGTCAATCTTTCCTTCATCTTATTTACTACAGCTCTGTGCTCTGGTGCTTTGTACATTCCATTGGTCATCACCTGCATAATGGAAGAACATGCATCATCAAACTCATCATTTTGATTTCAAAATTTTCCTTTTTGTGGCGGAAATTCATTTAGTGTATGTTTGGATAAACATTTTTTTTTTTTTTTATGAACCTGCTTTTGTAAAATTGCATTGGTTAAAATTTAGTTTATATTGAAGTAACTTTGGTCTAGCCAAGCCAATGCTTGATTCTTCTAGGGCAAGACGCCCGGTAATCATGTTTACGTTCGTTAAATGTTTTTATTCTGAAATCAAGGTTACTTGGAGTAAATGTTTCAAATCAACACAGTGTTGTCGAATGGTGGTCTCTACAAGATAAATTTGCGTTATCGGTGGCCAAAAGCCCTCGGAAATACAAAAAAACTGCCGGTAATGTCAGTGCATAGCAGAGTTTGAACAAACTGCTTTGTTCCACGATACACAATTTAGTACAAAGTACTGTCAAATTGCAGCTATACCGCTTAGTCCAGCGGAATTTGAACATCCACGATAGACAACATTGACTCAACTTCAAAACTAATTTTTTACATTTTTCAAAGGTACGAAAGCAAAATCAGTTAAGATTATACCTCTGCATATGCATATAATATTACAACCTTATTGCTTTATCTATTAAGTGAAATGTAATTACAAACATGCAATGAATCATTATATAAGGATTAAATTGCAGCTTATGAGCCAAAATACAAACCTCAATTATGTGGCCAATATTTGCAACAATGGCTCCTTCTATCGGTTGAACACCGACCCATTTTCCATCTTTGAGAAACTGCAGCCCTGCATAATCACCGAAATCAACCAAGAGAGTGATCCCAGAATTGTCAGCATTAGGAATAATCCCGAGAACTCTTTCAGGCTCTGGACATGGTGGGTAGCAATTCATCCTTATATCATATAGTCCTTCATTGAAACTTTCTGATATCTTTGTATCCTCAAGTCCCAAAGCCAATGTAACGAAACTCACAATTGATATTGTTTCCTCCCTCATTTCTTCAGAATATTTTTCTAGTGTTTCCCTGATAATAATATATTGCAAAAGAAGACCGTTACAAACATAACAAAAAGATTGTAATAAAAGTTTTGCAATGGAATCTCTTGCTTAAAAGGAAAATTATAGAGAGAACAGATGTAAAATATTTCTTATCACTGAAATGGTGTCAGTATATAAAGACCAACACATAGTCAGATATCATATCAGAAACAAACACTGATAATAATTTAAGAAAACATAATCAGATATCATGACAGTATAAAATGATTGAATATAAATACATGTGTCGGTGTCCTGCAATGGCACGTATCGGACACCAGAGTGACCGGACACACCTTCGATCTTAAGTGTCGGTTCTAAATTGGCCTCACCACAGCTAGAAGTGTTTGATAACATTGCTGAGGCCCCAAAAAATCCAATAGGCCAAAGAAAACTTAAAGAGACTATCTGGTATTCTGATACATATTTACAACACTGTACTCCATCACATCATATAGATATTTGTATAAATAGTTCAATTAAATTCTTAGTCAATATGTTTAATATGAGATTATGTAAAAGGCTATAAGTTGTTTTTACACTCAAAGAGAAAATGGGGTAATCTTTTGGCCTAAGCTTCCAAACACTAATACAAAAAGCTTGTATGTTATTATATGAACACTTTCCAATGCTACATATTTCAATGTAGAATTTGGGGTATGAGTTTCATATGTACAATACTTTTCATGACAGTCTAAGTAATTTTGACGTTAAAGGCTGGACCTTACGCTCCCATCCCCCTTGATTTGGGTTCAAAGTACGAAATTCTGTAGCTGGTAAGTTACACATAAATGTCACTGTATATCCTCGATGAGGTTAGTGGTTCCGCTTAACCTTGCGTGGGGGTGTGCCTCTCCTAATCTAATTATTTTTTCACAAAAATAATTACTTTCCATGACAGCAAATTTTGTACCAAATAAGTGTTTCTGAACTAGAAAAACTTAATTGCCTTTGGCATCATTATGCTGTTCAGTTCAGCTGCTACTCGATAAAATAATGTATATACCTAAATTCAGGAGGGTTTTGAGGCCACAAATCCAATTTCCTGTTCTGAATAGGTAGAGATTTGAGGAAGATCATATCATTCCAATCTAGTTTTTGTTCCTCAGAGGTAACAAATGCTTGACCATACCCTTCAAGACTTCCTGGTTTCTGTGCCCATCTTTTTTTCTCATGTAACGGAAGATCGAAAAATCTCTTAACTTGATTCCCCATATTCTTAAGAGACGAGACTCCATGATTTACTATCTGCAGGAAAAATTAGAAAATCAGCTAAAAAGGAAACAAAAAATAATCAATTAGCTTTCTAATATCCAAAATGACAAATAGAACATAAAAACTTCAGTAAAAAATATTACAGATTATGCAGCTTGATTCAATTTTTCTGGTATAAACAGAGTATCCTCGCCCATAACTACAGAGATTAATCTCTCCTGTCACGAAGGATCTCACACATGCGAAAAAGATCTCCCTCAAGAGTTTTAATGTTCCTACATTCTTATGATTGAATTCGAATTAAGACCATTAAAACCAAATCATCTTATTCAATCGCAACTGGGTAAGCTTTGTTCATTTTAATTATGAATGTACCATAAACACAACACATATATAGGTATTAAAATATCCAAAGCAGAATACAAAATTGGTGAGCTTAGTGACACCAAAGAATTACTAATTCTACGATACCGTGAGATCCGTACCCCAACTTCTTAGAGTGTCAGCGCCCTATTGGCCTGGACGCTCGGGGGCTGTGTACGGTACCTCATGAGCGACATCCCACCGTATGGGCAGGAGCTAGCCAAGCAGACACTGTTAACTCTCAAAGCGCCTTCACACTACGGCCTTGACACTTGGGGGCTGCGTACAATACAACGAGATCAGTATCCCAAAGACATACTACTCTGGTCAGAAAATTTTCCTTTTCCAAGTTTATTGAATAACTAGCGTATCTGAACTATATTATAGACTAGATACATCAATTATTCAATTAACCTAAAAAATAAATATTTGCTTATAATAGTAACCTGAAGGAGTATACATCAAGATGGACGATCGGCCTGGACAAGTCAAGTGACTGGCCTGTCGAGCCCGGGTGCTTACTGAGTATGCACACAACGGTTGAGTGTCGTGTCATTTCACCTGAGCGCCGGCTGACCGACCAACCTAAGATCCCAAAAGCACCGACTGACCCTAAGGCAGGCGCCACTCTCTCATCGGGCCGCCTCCTAGGTCAAGGCTAGACAAGAACTACATATGGCCTTGATTCCCCTTTCAGACTATACTATAGACCAGAACACTAACTAAGAATTTCAGAGTTAAACTCCACCTTAAACTAATATAATCCACTAATTTATTTTTGTATTTAACCCTCTAATTCTCATAAGAAACCTTGATAATCTAAAGTTTGTCCAGAGATAATTAAAGACTAACCAAGATTTCTTTATAAAAACAAATGGCAAAAATTGGTGAATGGAATTTTTGCTACTATAAATAATTGGATGTTAACAGGAAAAAAAAGATTACTAGTGCTTTCTTAATTTGTAGTACCTGAAAAACACCCCAGTTTTTACAAGCAAGATGAAGCTTATGAAGCTCATCTTGTTGTGTATCAGCGTGGACCAACTTGGCTTTATCTATTAAGGGTATGGTAAGAGATGGATCAGAAGAAGGAAAGATACTGAAATCATCATCACCATCATCTCTTATGTACCTTTGTGGCACTCTTTGTGGATTTTGAAGTGCTAGTTCTTGAACACTTGGAACTGTAAGTGATGATTCTAAGCTCTTAGTTTTTGATTCCATTGTTAAATTCTGTTCTTGTTTTGTCAAGTTTGATTGCACTTCTTGTTTTGTCATATGGTGATGTGCGGTCCAATGTAATATTTTTAATTTTATATAGTTTATTTTTTCAGGTAACTAATGGCTAGAATTCACATTTTTCAAAGTGAATAAATGTGGTGTTCGGGGTTCGAACCCCGACTCATGCATATAACAATACATGTCTCTGCCAACTGAGTTATACTCACGGGGACTTTATATAGTTTAGTATTATTATTTTTTTTAACATTTAATCCTCTAAATGTTTTTTGTCACCGTCCTTGATTTTAAAAATTCTTGGAATATTCTAACCATTCATGCAAAAACTGATTTAAAATTTCAAATAGTATATATGAGGTGACTAATAAAAGGTTAATTATGAATTTTTAAGCGTGAAAGACATAAAAATTCATATTTAATTTATCCTAGTTAAAAAAATTGAATTGTTGCAAAAGATAATCATACGATGTGCTAAACATGTATGCAAAAGAAATTCAAAATTTTAAGTAATATACACAAGTCGGCTTAAAATGGTTTCAAAAGTTGATAAAAAACAAATTTGGGGGAGTAAAAGTCAAAGAAAATTTGTAAGGGTTTAAAACGAAAAAGTTGTAATACTTATAACAACAAAAACAAAAAGTTGTAATTTCCTTCAAAGGTGTCCTTGTTAGCGTAGCGTCTCCTTCGCAACAGATTACCAACTAAAGACAACTTGGTGAAAACGGGTGTTCTTCACGTAAATGAGAGTGTTTGTGTAGTTGGCTGTGACAGTCTAGAAACGACTCACCGTCTCTTTATAGGGTGTGCGGTTTCAGACAGTGTCTGGTATCATGTCCGTGTGCAATTTACTTATATGACAGGCATGCCTCGATCTTCACATATGTTCTTTAAGGTTATTTGGCTTGCCTGTGTCTGGGCTTTCTGGAAAGAATGGAATAATTGTATATTTAACAATATGGTGTTTGACCATTTAGCTCTCATCGAGAAGGTCAAGCTAAATTCTTTCCTTTGACTAAAATCTAATCATGTGTCGTTTGTTTACGGTTTTCATGATTGGTGGAAACATCCGCTCTTATGTATGAGTGTCCACTTGTAATTATTTTCTGTGAGTTGATGGTGCCTTTGTTTTAATGGCACGACTGTGTAATCCTTGGGTGTTGTCATCTCTTGCACATCTTATGCGGGGTGTTCAACCCTTGTTATTATAAAGTTCCATTTTGGCTTGTTAAAAAAAAACAACAACAAAAACATATTTAATCCTAAAATAGAATTCACACAAATGATTTAACTTAAATATAACTCACATGATAAAATGGTCCATCCAACGTAGAGTATATATCTCATTAAGAGTTTTTATTGTGTTATCCTTTTATCGCATTAGGAATAATAAAGTTTCTTTTGATATTTTTTTATTGCTTGTTCGCTAAGGATCAACTAATTTTTTTTTGGCGCGTACATGATCCACTATTACAATTCCAATAAAGAGTAACTCCAACAACGTTTCTTGATTTTTGCAACAGGTACAATACTATCATAATGAATCAACATAGTTGGTAACAGTTCTTTCCATAAAGGAATATCTGCTCGCAAGCATCTCAACCAACTTACTTCTTGCATAGTAGACTGAGCTAATAATATATGTTTCTTAGATTTCCAAGAAACAACTCCTTCGATGATACTAAATATATAACAATTGATCGTTTTGGAATCATTTGATAATGTGTTCACTAAATTGAAGGTATCATATGTGTGCAGTAGAAATTTGCTAGTTTGTTGTTTTTGTACTCAAGCAAGTATTGTTAACTGTAAATGCATATTGCTGTGAAGATGGATAAGCTCACATATGGTGATTGACTAAGCCTCAAGTCATCTGCATTGGTGTGCAACAATGTATGGATACAACTGATTTGTCTCTATGGAGACTAGATTTTGTCTAAGGGTTAATATATGTTTACTCCATTGTAATATTAGCGATATTTGGTTTACCTCTTGTAAAAAAATTTGTTTAAATTTTAACTTTGTAATTTGAAGATTTTTTTATTTTTGACCTTCATGATATCAAATTACAAAATTTTAGGTACTTTCGACCCCTGTAATTTGATAGAGTTTCGGTTTACCCCTGCCATATCATCGATATTTCAGTGTACCCCTTTGTAATATCATCGATTTTGTACAATCAAAACTCATGAATGTCCAAAACCAAAAATCTTCAAATTACAAGATTGGAATCTAAATAAAAAATTTTACAAGAAAATAAACGGAAATCGCTAATATTTAAAGGGGTAAACATATATTAACTCTTTTGTCTAATTACAATTTTGCTTGGCGATTGCCAATTATTTAAGCAGAGGTACAAAATGCTCTAAAATGTGGAATTTGGATGCACATATTCTTCTTTGTACGGGAGATCCAAATTGATATTGCTATATATCGTACACAACTCTATTTTTCACTTTGAAAGTTGGACAAATGAATTTGTTCTAGCTTAAACTGGTAAAAATTATAGACATAATTTATGCATAACTTATGGGAATCCAATATTTTTAGATGTGTATAGGATAATTGATGAGCTGTCAAAGTTGTAGGAAATGTGATAGTTGGAGGCATTGTATAGTCTCTAACAACTATTAGTGCTCAATATTTAATTTGTCCAGGAAAAGATACAAGTGGTGACCGATCCAAAAATATTGACTTACGGGGGCAAGACTTTGTATGATAAATATTTATTGAAATTCTTTAGCAATGCAAAGGTGATAAAATAACACAATCTTTATCATTGAACAAAGTATTTGAGATTATAAACACTATCATATTATATATTAGAAAAATTAAAGATTCATTAACTTTTACAAATTAAAATTGTTCTTTACGTTCTTTATATTTAAAAAGTATGGTAGAAATTATTCAAAATTTTATCTCAAATGCATTTACACATTTGATTTTATAAAATTCATGAAAGAAATTTTTTTTTTATGGTATAATTTTTTTTTTAATGGGCACAATCTATTATTTTAAGAATAGTAGTGGGGGCAGTTGCCCCCCAATTTAGTATATGTAGATCCGTCACTGGATGCAAGGGCTAAAACCCTAAACCTCCACTGTAAATGTTGATTGTTACGCTTGTGGTAAGGTAAGCTCAATCCACACATGTACGCATATCATCCCACACCACTCATTGATTTGAGCGTCGGAGCACGTATAGGTACACCACCCACCGCCATTCGTTAGCAAAAGAATGCAGCAGATGATGGAAGTGTCCTACCGAAAGGTCATTCAAATGCCGCCATCAACCTAAAGATCTCATGTGTTAAAGGACCAGATGTCAACCCCATTGATAATGGTTTCTATCTTTTATGTGGTCATTGTTAAGATAAGATGATGAACGTTTTAGTTTCTTTCTAAAAAAACGCAGATATGAAAAAAAGATATGTGAAATGAATAATATTTGAGATGTTTTAAACATTAAATCCTATGACCTTACAGTAAAAACGAGGGCCCAAGCGCACTAAAAGTTTTAGTTATATCAAAACCCTAAAATCAAAATGCCATTGCAAGCTCATTGTCAATCCTCTCTCTCCGACAGCAGCTAAAGGTCGTATTTCTTTCCGATAAGTCAGTCAGGGGCGGATGCTTTCATACTCAAGGGGTGGCTATGGCTACCCCAAAGAGAGAAAAAAATCATTGAATAAGTAGGTATATTTGTATACTTAGCTACCCTAATAATACATAGTTGGCTACCCCAAGTTTTATTATAGCTAAAAAAAATAAGTAATTGGTAAATTACAACCCTTTATATTCCATTCTTGTTGGCTTTAAGTGTATTTTATGAAGTACATTTTATATAAGTAATAGTTGTTGTGATTTAATTTTTTGCTTACTGGTAAAATTTACTATTAATTTTTAAAAAATATTTCTTTCGCTTTATATGTGGCCACCTCAAGAAAATTTTGCTAGCTTCGCTGCTGAAGTTAGTTGAGATGGTTCGTTCCAATCCATCCAACTTGGTCACCCATCTTTCTTTTTTTTCTTATTAGTTTTTGTGTTTTTAATTAGGTTACATTTCTTGATTCTTCGGAAAAAAAACATGGTGTGAATGATACATAGGTTTTTTTTTTTAAGAATATTTATTTATGACATTGTTTGATCGGTGAAACCAATATCATCTAGTAGGATAAGGTTTGGTTGTTGTTGTTTGCTGCATTTATACTTTCAGGGTGTTTTTATGTGTTTGATCTTTTTTATCTTAATTTGGAGAGTATAGTTTCACGTGGATTAGAAGGTTTCATATAGCTTAATGATAAATATCATGAAGTTTATTTCATTCATTTTCTTGTTCTCAGAAAACAATGATGGGGACACGAAGGCAACGTAAGGACGACAGCCAAATTCAAGACAGGATCAGTGATTTGACCGACTGTCTTCTCATTCACATACTGTCCTTTTTGAACAACAGAGAGGCCGTTCAAACTTGCATTTTATCCAAAAGATGGATCAATCTCTGGAAGACTCTTCCCATTCTTACATTAAATTGTTACCAATTTAGTGACCAACAAATCGTCAAAAATTTCCTGTCTATGTTTTTGTCTCTTCGTGATCACTCAACCGCTCTCTCTGCTCTCCTTTTGCACAACAGCCATTTTAGAAACATTAGCCTATACAAAATGGTTACAGAATATGCTTTCACACACAATGTCCAACACTTTAAAATCGATTACACTACTGCTGAACTCTTTTTACCTTTCTTCTTTTCATCGCGCACCTTAACGTCTCTTACTCTTACTGGTGCAAATCTATTGCCACCCCGTCGCTATCGCTATGACCAAATATTTCCACATTCTCTCAGTTTCCCGGCATTAA
>Ga0099826_10004103_pt1 | contig 10117 bp, 8 predicted proteins | sample Mtrugardesep15_FD_76830 | JGI IMG/M metagenome (GOLD analysis project Ga0099826, IMG submission 76830) | Root nodule microbial communities of legume samples collected from California, USA - M. trunc garden sep15 | ecosystem: Host-associated > Plants > Roots > Nodule | place: USA: California...
GTTTAAAAAACTAAAGTATAAGTCTTTCCTATTAGCTTGACAAATGCTTTATTTAAGGGTCATTCAATTTTGTACCCTAAAAGCATCTTTAATAGGGGTTCTTTACTTAACAAAGACCACTCCTTATTAAGACCCCCTATTGGAGGAAGAAAAAAGAGTGCATATTAAGTAACATGCAACTATATAAAGACTTTTTTTCTCCTGAGCAACTAATGTATCCCACATTTAAAAGAAGTAATCAAATATGTAAAAGTCGGTCTCACTTTCAAAAGAAATAATATTTTATTAGGTAATTTATAATTTAATAAATAAATTACTTTTGTATAATGATGTAAAGTTAGTGAGACCTATTTAAGTACTTTTCAATGGGATTTTTATTAATGTATTGTCATTGGAGTCATTGAGTCCTCAATAGATACTTTTATTAAAAAAAATCATAAATAAATGATGTGTACATGTGAGGGTCCATTTAAGGAGTCCTATTAATGTACTACCATTGTGGATGCTCTAATGCACAAGTTAAAGAATCTAAAATTTAGAAGCTTTTCATAAAAAACAAAAAAAGTTTGACTATAAAAAGTTGAATACAATTGAATACACAACTTTTAAGATAATTATTTCTATTTTATATGGACTAGCTTGGTAGACATAGTAGACTTTTCTATTAGCCTTAGTTTAACCTATTTAAATTAATGAGTTTTTAAAAAAGTTTGAGCCTAACCTATTTACTAAACGAGTTATGTCAGACCGAACTTCAAGTAGGCTGAGCCATAAGTCACTCAAGAGCGACCTTGCCTATTCCCACCCCAACATATGCTCAAGTTACATTTTTTTATAATATGTCAATGATAATACGTTAAAATTTCTTTTGTGAATTTTGGTACAAATTGAGTAAGTGGGAGTTGTTGTTTCTGCTATGGTATAAAACCATAATGCATCGGTAGTTAACTATCACTTACTTGACCGAATAACATCTAACTGCCGTAAACAGTAGACGGTAGTTAATTGTTGTTGAGGCAAAAATGTCGATTTGAGGTGTGTGAGAGCAAATACTCGGTGCTAAGGAGCTATTAGAAAAGGCAAGGCCCGAATTAAATTGGGTACTTGGGTCGGATCGATAGACGATAACCGGGTCGGATCGTGAGAAACGGTGCGCGCTTAAACCTATCTACGAAGGTTCTAGAATCTCTCATTTCATTTCATCTTCTTCACAACCGAAACAAAGAGATCAATAAAAAAAAGCGATTATCAAAATAATCGATTATTTCATTCAAATTCTACTACAATGTCTCGTTCATTGGTTCAACCAGTAGGTCAAAAGCGATTAACAAACGTAGCAGTTGTTCGTCTCAAGAAACATGGCATGCGTTTCGAAATCGCTTGTTATCCTAACACCGTTCTTTCATGGCGTTCTGGCGTGTACGTAATTTCGAAACCCTAATTTTTTGTGATTATTATGTGATTAATTGATTATTTTGATGGATTAATCGGTGATTTTGTAGTGAAAAGGATATTGATGAAGTGTTGCAGTCACATACGGTTTATACGAATGTTTCGAAAGGTGTTCTTGCTAAGTCTAAGGATTTGAATGCTGCGTTTGGTACTGATGATCATTCCAGTATTTGCTTAGAGGTTTGTTGCTCGAAATGCTTAATCAATTCGATGTTAGTTGTTTTGTAGCTATGAAGCACAGACACAGACACTTACACTACATGTGGACACCAGTAATAATTTAAGAAAAGGACTTGATTGAATGTAATTATAAATGTCGGTGTTGTGGACATTGACACATGTAGAATACTTGACCACGCTTTCGATCAGAAGTGTTGGTGCTACAGTGTTTTATAGTTATACCGTCTTTTTATAGCTATGAAGCACTTACACAGACCCGTAAACCAAAAAGGGGAATTGATATGTTGCTACTAGTGATAATTTAAGAAAATCACTTAATTGAATGTAAGCACTTGTGTATGTGTGTGTCTATGTGGGACACACCGACACTGACACATCAACATTGGTAGTGATTTAAGAAAATGACATGATTGAATGTAATTATATATGTCGGTGTTGTGGACATTGACACATGTAGAATACCTGACCACGCTTTGGATCGAAAGTGTCGATGCTTCAGAGTTTTATAAAGTTATACTTTCTTTTTACAGCTATGAAGCACCGACACAGACATGGAAACCAGAACAGGGCACTGATATGTTGATACTAGTGATAATTTAAGAAAATCACTTTATTGAGTGTAATCACATGTGTATGTGCGTGTCTGTGTTGGACACTGACATGTGTAGGTCACCAGGCATGCCTTCGATTAGAAGTGTCGGTGCTATAAGGTTTTATAGAGTTATTATATTGACTTTTTAATAAGCTTTGGTGTTGGGAAATAAATTAGTACGTAAATTATGCAAATTGTTATGAGTTTTTTAGATAAAATTTGCTCGAAGTTGAAAATTAGTTTTAATAATTTAAGAAAATGATCTGATGGAATGTAATCACTTGTGTAAGTGTTGTGTCTGTCTTGGGCACTGACATGTGTAGGACATCCTACACGCCTTCAATCAAAAGTTGGTGGTTATTTACATAATTTATGCTTAGAGGTTGGTTAGGAGATGAATTATTTACATAATTCCTACTTACTTGATCAATTCATTGTTGGTTGTTTTATAGCTATGAAACACTGACATTGGACACGCCTTCAATGCTAAGAGTTATACAGACTTTTTAATAAGCTTAGGTGTTCGGAAATGAATTATTTACAAAATTTATGCATATTATTGTTGCCTTTTTTTTTAAAGAAAGTATGCTTGAAATGGAAATTAGTGTTGATGTTTCTCTCCTTTAACTTCTCTGTAAACACTTCTTAAGCCCTCAAGCTTGATTTGGGTTGGCATATATGATCAGTGGTGGATCTTGAGTAAACTTGTTAGGGGTGACAAACTTCTATGGAATATATATTAAACTACTAATCCGGACAAACATGTTTTTTTGAATAAAATATGTAAAAATACAAGAGAAATATGAAAAAAGAAGATGGCAGAAGTGTCAAACTCGTGACCTTTCGCAAATTGTTAAACCACATTTCCACTGCGACAGACGAAAACTAATAGATATAATACGCCTAATATAGGTAGATCCGCCACTGTGTATAATAAGTATTTGGATTTATCTACTGAGGTGTGCATTTATCAAGAGTGTTTAAGAGAGACTATAAAAAGTGTTTATCAAGTTATCACATGTCCATAAGCTTAGGAAATGAGTTATATACAGAAGTCATGCCAAAAATGGCTGAGTTATGGGGCTATAATTCAAGGTATTCAGTTAGCAATACCACGTTGTGGCCTTTCCAACTATTGGATAAAGTCTAGTTCTTTAGCTGCCTGTGATCAACCTTATTCAGCAAGGATGCCCTGCTACAGATCCGTGCCATGGGTAGGTTTATGATATCGAAAAGACCGCGACTTAAGTCCCAATTGTTAAGTTCTCCCATGTGGATGCATTGGCGAAGATTGATTTAGCCAACCGTATTATTTGAGGGTTTATGATATTTCCCCTGATTCCATTACCCTACTTAGCCTTCCTAGTTGATTGTGATAGTACTCTTTCTGAGAGGTTTCTAGTTTCTATTTTGGGTCTTAGCCCCTTTTTATTCATAAAAAAAGAAAAAATATTTGTGAGTTTTATTTTTTTTGAAAAAAATGTTTATTCAAAGTTGGCCTTAGTTTTTGTTTCTCTCATTTGACTTCTCTGTAAGAACCTTAAGCACTCAGGCTGCATTTGGGTTGGCTTATAAACAGTTATTTGAGTAAGCACTGTCAAAGTGTTTAAGTGAAACTGTTAAAATAGCTTATGATATTGTCCATAAGCTTTTTTCAACTCTTTTGTAATAAGTTATTTAGGACAGCTTATGAACACCGCATACAACTTATATGAAAGTAGTTTAATCATAATTTCTCTTTGATTATACCATTACATGTAGCTTATACATAAGCGTGTGTGATAAACATTTAATCAATAGCATTTCAGTAAGCTTTTCAGAGTAGCTTCTAAAAACAACTTATAACTTCTATGAAAACAGTTTAACCACATGGACTTGATTATAGAAGTAGCTTATATATAAGTGTTTAATTGAGTTATTTACCCAAGTCCCAAGCATACCTTTATAATCAACTTATATCTTGCAGGAACTTATTTGTTACTGAAGAATCATAAATCTGTTTTAATCGAGATGTTTTTTGAAGTTAGAAACTAATTCAAACCCGGTTTATGCGTAATCATTAGCGATTTAACTGTTTAGTTGAGGACATGTGTGTGAATCTTATGAAATGTTTTTCTGTTGCAGATTTTGAAGAAAGGGGAACTTCAGGTTGCTGGTAAAGAGAGGGAGTCAATGCTGTCTAGTCAGTTCAGGGACATTGCCACCATTGTAATGCACAAGACTTTTAATCCCGAGACTAAGCGCCCTTACACTATCAGCATGATTGAACGCCTCATGAGGGATATCCATTTCGCTGTTGATCCAAACAGCACCTCCAAGAAGCAGGTATCTTGTCCTGGCATTCTAAATAATTCTATATAATGATTGTCTCATGTCACTGTTATGACAAATTGATGATTATGAAAGTTGTATTACAGGCTCTGGAGTTGATTCAGGAGCTTCAGAAGCACTACCCTATAAAACGGTGTCCATTGAGGGTACGCGCAGCTGCCCCTGAAGAGGAAGTACCCATCCTTTTGGAAAAGCTGAGCGAGTGGAAGGCAACCGTTATTTCTAAAGAAGGGACAGCTGCTCAGCTATCTGTTGTAAGTTCTGTGCTGCTCAGTTTTTTCATGGTTCCATTTTATTCTCTGTAACACTGTTCTAGAAGCATTGTTATAGTTGATGATTTAATACAATAACAACCAAGCTTTATCCCACTAAGTGGAGTCGGCTACATAGTTGATGATTTAACGAGTTACTTATTTTTATCTCATTTTATCCAACACAAAAACGGATCATGTTTTGAACATCTGTGATAGTTTCAGTAATATGTTAATAGACTAATAGTCGGTAACTTCCTTTTACTACATTTTATCCAACACATCAAAAAGGGCCATCTTTTGAACATTTGTGATAATTCCAGGGTTAGGTTGTTAGTTAGTAGCTTCCTTTTATCACATTTTATCTGGTTATTGTATCCAAGTTTGAGAGGCGCGTTTTATCTGGTTTCTCAGGATTGTTTCTTGTCCTTTTTAGGCAAGTTTTTGGGTAGAATTTGATCACGGGCAGGGGTTAATCATTTGTTCATGCGCAGTAGTTTTTTGGGCTATTGCTTTTTTGTTTGTTTTGAAAACTCGGTATCTGGCCCAAGGACCGACTAATCCGAGGGGTCCAATCCCGCCGTCTACTTGCGGGGACCCGTTTACGGGCTGTTGTTACTTGTTTTTGTTTTTTGTTGGCATGGCAGGCTTTGTTAGCTCTGGTTTGTGCCTGGTTCCAGGGTATGCCTTGTACTTGGAACCGAGTTTTTATAAATAAATTCTGCTGTTTAAAAAAAATAAAAATAGTGATAACCTGACCAAATACTCTTTTACTGTTGTTAGCTGATCAGAAATTTCTGATACTAGACATGCAATTTCTGTAAGTTGTGGCCACATTCAATCTGCTTGTCAAAAAAAAAGTACCAACTAACCTGTGAAGAATTCAGATTCATTATTATGGACTTCTTTTCTGGTTTCACCCCTCATCTCAACAAAATAACCCATAAAAAAGCTAATGGAAAGTCCATGTCTATAAATGTCCCATGATCCTTCCATTTCAAATATTATTACTGCTAGCCCCTGTTATTAATTATAATCCTTTCCATAAGTTGTGTCTGGAATATCTGCATTTACGTATATGGTTACTCTTAATCTTGATTCTGCTAAAATTTCAAGGATAATTGATCTGATTTTTAATTGGCTTGCAGGTTTTTGAATTGGAGCCTGGTCTGTATAAGGATTGTCATGACTTTGTTATGAATAAGATGCATGGAAGATTTGAAGTTCTTGCCCACTCTCTTTATGTGGATGGTGATACTCATGTGGATTACAATGATCACGAGGACATGCCTGCACCATTGCCCCAAAGAACTCCTGAATCTGTGCTTGAGCTGAATGATAAACTTCAAAAGCAAACAATTTCGTCTGGACCTAAGCCTACTGAGGGACAACAACCAAAGCAAAACAAGTGCAACACATGTGATGCTTGTTTTGAAGATGCTAAGTTGTACAGAGAACACCACAAGAGTGAGTGGCACAAGCACAATATGAAGCGTAAAACAAGGCAACTCCCTCCGCTATCTGAAGAAGAGTGCACGGCAGATATGGAATTGTTTGAATCAAAATCTGATCTGAAGGATTATTCATTTTGAGTTGGCAATCAGTGTTTTAGAGATGTTGTACCAAAAAAAGTGTTTTACAGATGTTACTGGTAATCAGTTTATGACAAGTTTTGCGTGTATACGTGTGCCTATTTTGTCAGGACAGTCTTGGTTTGTGTAAAATGTTGACATAGAGATCTTTAAATTGAAATTACATCGAACATATTTCATTACTAGTGACGAAGATTTGTGCAGTTCCACTTTCTCTTGGTCTGGCAGTGATGTAATGCGCAATTGTATAAGAAACAATCAAAGATGTTATGATTAATCAAGTCATTGTGGCTTAAGAGAATAGAGCAGCTTGTCGACTACGTACTATGTTTTTTGTATCATGAGCAATTTTCTATTCTTAAGCTTAGGGCATCCAAGTATCCATGATTTTCAGGACTTATCTGCAATGTAACACCTTTTAATCATTAAGGTTTCACTTTGCGCCCTACGTGCAAAAGAAATCTACTTCTGTTACTTTGTTGAAAGTAATATTGCAAAATATGTTTCCTAATACACACACACAGCCTTGAAATTCCAATTCCATTACGAACACTGTCAAAGAAAACGACAATATCACCATTATTTTCAATCCCAGTGGTTCATTCAAATTCTGATACACAATAGTGTTATAATGGTGCATATATTATTTTCAATCCCAGTGGTTCGTTCAAATTCTGCTACACAATAGTGTTATAATGGTGCATTTATTTTGAGATGAAGAGGAGTATTAGTGATACCTCTCGACAAATTTAAACTAAACAAAATTTGAATTTTCTCTTGTCTATTTCTTAAAGGTATATAATTTATTTTAGGCTTTTAGACATGTTAGGTCAACCTTTAAAAAGAAAGGACTACTTTCGTATCTACCATGATTGAATGTCGTATCTACTCTCTTATGTTTAGAAGATGAATAAATGAACCACACTCTAGTTATGAGATTTGGACTCATTCTAAATTGAGGGAAATTAATCCCTTAAAGTTGGTCATAGTTAGAAGTTGTATCTTTTAAGTGTGTAAAGGAAAGATAGTTATGAGATTTGGACTTATCTAAATTGAGGGAAATCAATCCCTTAAAGTTAATGATAGTTAGAAGTTATATCTTTTAAGTGTGTAAAAGAAAGAGAAGCAGTCTTAAACGGTGATGCATGTTTTTCAACAATCTCATATAAGGTCCCACAAATGATGTGTAGTCCACTACTTTTTACTATATGTGTTGGTACAATTAATTAAACAATAAAAACAAATTTATTAGTATAGATCACCTTTGTTTTTCTTAATTGCAAAGAGCTTTTCTTATTATCATCACTACGTATTTTGAATTTCAACAACATTAGACGGCAATCTTGTCAATCCTCAAGGTATTACGAACAAGGAGAAATATTCATTGCTTCTCAAAAAATCAATAACAAAATTGTGGTTTGAAGTTAGAAGGAACAATCATATATAATGCAAAATAGTTTATTTGAAATTATTTGACCAAAATTTAATAACAATTATCCATGTTATAAAGTCAACTTTGTTTCGTACTAGGTAGTATTATTTTAAACTTTCCATTTAAAAAATATTATTATAAGTCTTTTCTACAATAAAATGAAATTTTACACTCATGTTAGGTTACATTGACCGATAATGATAAGGAATTTTTGCTTTTTGCAATATACAATTAACTCAATGAAAAGTAAAAAAAAAGCCTACATATATCATGACAAAGATGGTCAAACTATAATTTAACTTTTTTTTGAAATGTTTACACAAAAGCAAATGACAATTAAAGATGTAGGAATTTTTATTTATTTTTCTGTATCATTTTTGGGTAGTTTTGACCTTTTTTTTTACGTAAGTTTTGACCACTTTATTTTTTACCTAAAGTTTTGGCGACGTTTATGATTTAACTCTTGTTTTTTTTAGGCAATTTATGATTTAACTCTAAGTGGTTTTCCGTCCGTGTTTCTTAAAATCACAACAGAAAACCACAACCAAATAGAAGCTACAATTTGTAGCGTGTAGAAATCACATAAAAAATCGAGATAGAGGCGCGTTTGTATGATTGAAACATAAACTAAACACAGATTAAGTGTCCATTTGATTGCATGTCGAGTTTTTTATATTTAGTCAAAATCACGACAACTTTTCCACACTCCAAACGACACACATCGTAGAAATTTGATTTCCTGAAATCTATGTCAGATTTTGCATGGAGTGATTATTTAACAATGTTCGAATGAGATCCCAACTAACCAATTCTTAAAGAAAAAAAATAATTATCCAAGATAAAGACAATGCTGAAAAATACAATCCAAGAATTAAAGATAATATTGAATAACCATTTTATTATATAGCTTGCCACAAAGTTGAGACCATGCATATAAATATAAAGTAACAAAGATGCATGACAACATAGGAATGCTTGGTTCAGTGAATAGTCATGATGCTGTCTGTATGCAGGAGCAATATCCATGATTTTCAGGACTTTATGTTTCTGCAATATCACAACATACAAGTCTTTATTTAATTAACTACACCTACAAGTCATAAACACCCATCATATTTATTTAGGTTTTAATGACACACTCTTTGACATCAACATCAGGATCTTGAACTACATGAGTCTGGAAAGTTGTTAGATCAGGTTTTCCTTTCTCTGTTGCTTGAAAAGTAACGTAATACTCCCTACCAGCAGTTAAAGAAATACCAGCAGAATGGGTACACTTGACAACATTGTCAAACACAAAAGTTGGACCCTAAGTAAGAAGAATTAGTTTAGTTAATGAACAAACAAACATACTACAATATTATTAAGTAAGTATTGAACCAACCTGCTTATTATTATTTTCATTGTAAATATTCAAAGCAACATTGCAGAGTTTTTCGAGAGTAGGGAGCACATCTTCATCGCTTAAATCGAGGGGTACAATACCGCCAGCTAAACCTAAACAAGGTGGATGGGCGATAGCATCGTATTCCTGCTTTGTGTTGTCCAGAATCAATCAAAATTAAGAGATTGTTTATAAGTGAAACAAACAACATGAAATGAAAATGAAAATGAAAATGATAGATGCCTACACTTAGTTCGCGAGAGAGCTCATTATACTCAGAATTTTAGCCTCACAGATTCAACCAAGCCTGGTTCTTATACACAGAACCATCAGAACTCCGCTTATACATAAATGGTTGACTGTCGTTGTCATACTTGGACAACTCATCCTCATAATCTTCTTCTTCCGATTTCTCCTCCTCCTCTCGCTTATCCTCCTCCTTCGTGAAGTCCCGCTTATCCTCCTTGGTTGCGTGCAATTCCATCATCGACATCGACATTTTGAAACACGGAAGGAATGAATGAATGAATCACAATTAACAATTCACATATACCACTAACCCTAAACCTAAATAAACGAGGACACCCCATTCCATTCGTTTTCTTTTGGTTTTGGTTTGGACAGTTGCTTTTTCGACATCAAAACTTCCTAAAAATACAAGTAAAATACTTAAATGCCCCTAACAGTAGCTAACTACCGTTGAGGACCCGGCACTGTCGTAGTGGTAGTTAAAACAGATATGTGAATGAAGCAACAACTCCTTTTTTTCTTTCAATCTCAATCATGGAAATAAGGAATGGGAATTCAATATCTCACCAAAATTGATATAACTCCTTCTCACATTTTCACAACATCAATTTTTTAATAAAAATTGGAACCGCAAAATTGAAGAAGACAAGTGCA
>Ga0099826_10004104_pt1 | contig 10117 bp, 5 predicted proteins | sample Mtrugardesep15_FD_76830 | JGI IMG/M metagenome (GOLD analysis project Ga0099826, IMG submission 76830) | Root nodule microbial communities of legume samples collected from California, USA - M. trunc garden sep15 | ecosystem: Host-associated > Plants > Roots > Nodule | place: USA: California...
TAGTCTTGTTTTTTTAAAAAATCTCTTTTTCAAGAAAAACTTTTGTTTATTCTCATAAAATTAAATGCAAATTGCATTCAATTTTATCTCTCTTTCAATTTTTCTATAACCAATAGCCAATGAAAATTGTTTTTACATCATGAAACTTTTTTCAAAGAAAATACAAAAAACTATATTCCAAATTCTTATGTTTTAGTTTTCTTAATAAGTGTAATTTTTTTTTCTTATAATTTAGGACGAAGGGAGTATTGATTAAGTTATTCTCATTCCTTTTCATATTGGTATAGTAAAATTTTGGAGTTAAGCCTCAATCTACCCTACCCCCTCACAAAAAAAATAAAATGAAATTTAGATTAATTCTTGTAAAAAAAAAGAGAAGGAATGTTACATTTAATCTGTTGCAAAAATATATCAAGACAATTTAGGTTCTCTTTTTGAAAGAAAGAAAGAAATATCTATGTTAACAGCAATATCTACTATTTTCCTCAAAAAAAGCAATATCTACCATTGAACCGTCTCACAAACTATGAACTGAACCGTTGAGGATTAACCATTATACAGTAAAATTGTAATAAAAATTAAGGGCTTAGTAGGTCCGTCTCACTTTCGTTCCCTTATCTTTTCGCAATTAGTATTTCACGTCAAAACTATTATGAAAAATGTTAACAAGTGTTTTAAGGATATTGTTTAAATATTTAGAAGTAGTAAATTTTATATTGAAAGTTGCACGGTTATAACTTTAATAAATATTTGATTTATATTTTTAAAACATAATTTCATTTTATACGTTCCTTAAACAATATACTTAGACACTTATTACAAAACCCAACTATTATTGATACGTAGGTCTCATTGTACGGAGGATCATAGTATGGTCAACAAGACTTTAACGATATGAAATTATTAATTGCATTAAAATAGAGCAACATACATAAAACTTTTACTAACCTCCATGAAATTGAATAACAATTTGGCCAACATTTAGGTGGGTGACAATTTACGGCGTTAAGTGCGAGTGCGCTGATAGTCGCATTAGCTTCTAATCTAACGAAAGAAAGTTGTTTACACTTAAATGATGTGCGGTTGCCTTGAAGTTGTTATTTAAAGAAATTAATTACTTTATTTTATTTTAAAATATTTACATAATAATTCCAACATATACTAACACAGTCCTGTAGTCTAGATATAATTTTATAGTTTTATAAATTATTAATTTTTACAAGTACTTTAGTGTTTAGAAATTCATATTTTAAAGATGAATATGTAGAGTGTTCAATGTTTTGAACTCCAACTATGCTTATATTATGTAATGTCTTTGATAAACTAAGTCGAGTTTATGAAAACGTTTTATAAATATTTTTAAAAAACTATATAATGTTGAAAGTTTGTTTTTTATATGTGGATGCTCCAAAAAGTTTATATAGCTTCTTTTTTTTGAATAAACAAAAAAAAAAGATGACACCAAAATACATTAAATTAATTGAGAGTATTTTATATAAAACAATAATTAATTCATATAGTAATTTAGAAAAGGTTCGATATTAGGGAAAACAAACTTTCAAATATGACTTATATTTAAAGAAATGTGTAGTAGTTTATTTAAACATAAGTGCTATATCTGATTCTTGGAAAGAAAGTTAGAGAGGAGAAATAAAAATAGAAGATGAGATGAGTTTTCTTTTTTTCCCTTTCCCGTTGGGTAGAAAATGAAAGAAACAAAAGTTAAAAATGTTCCTTTAGTTGTGTTGGATCACAAGAAGAGTCTAAAAAATTGAGAAAATCTTCTCACTTATATATTGCTGAACATATTTATTTCTATCAAATGTATGACTTCTTACTCACTATTCACACACTAACAAAATCTAACCCCTCGAGTGTGAGTCATATGTTCATTTGATATACTTCCACTTAAGTAAAATAGTTTCATATAAAAACACTTACATTGTTGGTCACTCATACAATAACAAACAATGTCATGACTATCGGTCAAGAAGATTGAAATGAACAACTCGCTTTTAGGAAAACCATTAGCCCTAATACTATTGCTGAGAAAACCACACACCAACAAATTTCCTTCGGTTGCTTCATGATTTTGCTACTCTTAAGTAGGGGGGTTACTGTATTTTTTTAGTTCTCATGGCCTCTCTTGCGTATTAGTGTTTATTTGTAATGAGGATGTAATATTTTGACTATACTGTTTTTTTAGTTCATTTGTATTTAATTTGTGGTTTTAGCCGATTTGTTGATTATATTGTTTTTATTTATTAGAATCTCATCTCGTTTGACAAAAAAAAACAATGATAACGCAAATTTACTTGTGAATTCAAATATCTTTGATAGAACAAATATGGACGCAACATAGATAACACAATGAAAAACGCAAACATATTGATTCAAAACGTCTTTCCAAGACATGTGGAAACTTCTCAACATAATATAGTCATTGCCTCAGATAACATTACATAATTATAATTACTTAACTTTTATACCAACCTGAGCACCACACTAACAAAGGATAAAAATAATCCCACTACAAGTGATTACACACTCATTTTAGAATGTTCCAACTCTCACAAGTCTCGTGGTTTATAGGTGATGGAAATGACTTTGTTTCATGAATATAACTTGTGGAAATTAACTATCTCATTCCTCTTTATAATTGTGAGAGTTTTCAAATGTCAAGATGCATTCATTCACCATATCATTCTCTTATTGGAGACAAAAAAAAAACACTACAGTTCACTATCCAACTTCAAATGCATAAATTTATTCACTTATAAATTATATTGATTTACTTTTGGCGAAAGATAAATAACAAGTGAGAAATGTGTTCTAATACGAGTACTATTTTTTTCTTTAAAAAGTTTTCAAAATTGATTTTAAATAAGAAGGCCAACACAAAACCACCCTCATTATTCTAAATACACAAACCAAGTCCAACTTTGTTTAACACATGAGAGAAAGAGGTGTCCATGTTACACTTGTAACGATCCACACTTGGTTTTCATCAGACAACCGTCTCTATGTGAGAAGTCTGATTAGAGACGGAGGTCCTGATAAGTTGGGCATTGATCCAACTATTGAAAAGAGTGCTCGCATGTTCACAAATGATCGAAACAAATTCAAATGTATCATTCCAAACCTTATTATTCTAGTGCTTCCAAATACTCCATAATGTCATCCAAAACATTTGATTTTGCTGGGCATCAAGATGTTGTAAAGAGGCAAAAACAACTGAAGCAAAACTAGCAATAAGATCAATAATGAAAAGGAGGGAGGGCCAAATACTAGTATGTTGCCAACACTTTTGTCGCACTCAAAGAAAAGATGGAAACTATCTTTGTCTGATATAGTACAAAACGCACAAGAGCTTTGACAAGAAACACCTCGACTTAGTAATTGTAACCTTGTAGGGAGACAATTAATTGCAACAAGCTCGCCAAATAAAAATTTTAACCTTGGGAGGTAGCTTAAGATTCCAGATAATATTACAATGTCATGCCACTCGATGTTGCAACATATTAAAAGCTATGAGATTCCAGATAATATTACAATATTGTCACTACACATCGTATACATATACTATCCTTTTCAAACTTTCAAGTGGGAGCATCAGACAATACTGAATCATACAAAGGAGTGTTGAGGATTCTATTAGTTGTACAACAACCAATTTCAAGTTAAGAAAATGAAAAATCAAAATATCGTTTCTCTAGTTATTCTTACTCTCTTCATAATGTGGCTATGGTAAATAAGTTATTTGCTCCTTCTACGTGCTAATTTATTTTTTTCATGTGTATTAATTTTTTTTTTATGGATTGTAATTTTTTGGTGCAGTGCAAATGGTAGGACAGTGATCGAGCATAAAGTTTATGATTCTTCGCAGCAAAAAATTGTGATTAGGCAATGCATCAAGAAAGAATGCAACAAAAATTGCATAGAGCATGGCCAATATGGATGTTGTGAACATGAAAATTGCATATCCTATGAACCCACACCACATTGGCATTGTCAGAACAAACTCCGCTATAATTTCATGTATAAGAAATTTCTATAGAGAAATAAATTACGAATGTGCATGTTTGACATTAATCTTGAAGAATGATATAATCTTTTTATGATAGTATAAAGGTGGTTTGATGATCCGTTATGTCATTACTTATTTTATTTTTGCTGAACTTTTGTAGTATTTTTTTTTCTTCTCAATAATTGATAATGTGTACAATAACTGAGTAAATTGATTTTTAATAATTATTTATGACATGATGCCCACAAAAATGTATTTAATTATTTTTTTTGTCAACATTTAATTATAATTTTGGTTTATCTTTATACAAGTATACTACTGAGCTGGCCTTGATAATCTGCAACCAAATAGCAAGAGGAATCTCCAATTGGATTATTTATGTATACTAATATGAAGAATCCAAAATTACAATGATGAAATCTATGTTTTTCTATAAGGGTTATCTTTAGAACTTGTTCAAATTACATAGACTATTTGAGACATTAACCATATTGTTTATAATATCCATATAATAAGAATATAAGATATAACATGGACTAATGAAATTTAATGTTTATGATGAGTTATTAAGCGAAAAATCACAAACAAATGGTTGCAAGATTCAATTTCTCTAAAACATAATAAACATGAGAAATTATGAGCTTCCAAAATTTCATCCTGAGTTTGCAATCTTAATAGAAGTAACCTACATCCAAATTGTTAGTTTTTGAACAAATTGAAAGACTTCTTTACCATTTCCTCAACTCAGCCCGTTTTGAACAAATTTTGAAAGTAAATTATAATAACGATGATGTTGTCATCAATCCAACCCCACTTATCTTCCCTGTAAACCACACGTTACGTTGTATACCACTAATCATTGCCAAAAAATCATTCACATGTAACTCACGAGTATTTGCATTAAAAAAAAGGCTATAAAGCCAAAATGTACAATTAACCTTCCAGCCTATTTTTTCCGTAAAAGGACAATGACAAAGGGAATGTGAAATTCCACTTTACAGTCATCTAATTAATGATCTTTTTTTTTTTTACTTAATAACGCACAATTTGACTAGAAGTGGTCCTGAAATTGTTCAAACTCGTCCATCATTGAAAAGCCAATTGTTATGATGAAGATATTTGTTTCCGTCACAAAATGATCCACACACTATTTTTTAGAATATGGTGTATCAGATTTAATTATATATATATAGTTTAATGATCATGTATCCAATGAGAGATCACCATGTTGTCACACTATATTTTCTAACTACCCTTACAATACAATAGTGAAGAGTAAGATGATGTGACCAAATAATAGATTTTGATTATATGTGTGTAAAACTGATTGAATTTTGATTTACCAAAACAATTTTGATTAAATCCTTACAAAGAAAATATATAGAGAAGAAAAAAACTGAGAGAAATTCTCCAAAGACAACCTTTAATTCGGATTCATATTCCAAGCATAGCTATGTACAAAAGATTTCATGAAAATTAGAAGACGAGAAAAATAAATTACAATTAAGCAAACAAACCAAACAAAGTAAATTATATCAGTGGCTTATTTGATCAAGCAGAAAAGAAATTGTTAGAAGCAGCAATAGCAAATTGTGTTTTGGGTTCCAATACACTCTGAACAAGTTGCTTTTTCTCCTCCTTCAACTTGGAAACCAATAGTGAATAACAAGAAGACATGTTAATCTCCCATGTTTCAGCAGCACCACCACCAGCATTTTTCAAACTCTTGACTCTTCTCTCATACTCCTCAGCTACCAGCATAGCAATGTCAGACATATTGATATTTCTCTTACTATAGTGTAAAATTAATGAGATTTTGTTGTATTTGAGTGTAATGTATATATTGTTTTTTTGGCTTGATGAAAAAGCAAAGTGATTGAATAATTATTTATAGGAAAGGACATTGGGAAGGATTTTGGATAAGGATGAGATTAAGTCCAATTGTGAAAGTGGGTTTGATTTGTCTGTTTTGTGAATAACAACAATACATTTTCTTGTGGGTGGGGCAACTTGTTTTTAGTAGTGTGTGTTTCAAAAAGACAAATGAGTCATAGGACAAGTTTGGGTTCGGTGGTATTTGAAATTAATTAATTAATAGTAGAAAGTGGGAGCGCACATTGAATTGAATGTAAAACGTGATGAGATGAAATAGGGAAAAGTGGGGCAGGGAGTATGTATGTAATGTAACTTGTTCTGTGTGCTGAGTATACATGAACATGGCCACATTCATCAGGTGGTCACTGCCCGCTCACGGTAACCTACTCTGCCCATCTTGCACATGGCTGGTCTCTTTTCAACTTAATTCACTTCAAAGGTTAGAATTTTAGTAAATAGTCAGTTTTGTACACAGTAATCAAAATTCTAGAATAATCATTAATATGTCGGTAAGTGCTTATAGAGATTGATAAGTATATTGAAGAATTGATATGACAGTATTAGTATAGCATTTTAGACTATTTTGATTAACAAAGTATAAAATCAATGATTATTTTAAAATTTCGATACATTTAGATACTATAATCGGTACTCACTATATATGCAACGATGAAAATGACAGTTGACCTTTAGAGTTTTAAAAGTGAAATCAACAAAGATTGACTCCATTGATAAAGATGACCGTTATAGGTTTAATTTTTGCAACCGATGTGAGAAATTATTTACGGATAATCTTATAAAGTATTTGTAAGCACACACTTCTTGAGTCTTAAGGCATGGCATGAGTAAAAATACACATATTTTAAGAATTTGGCCTATGCGTATCCAACGCATACGGAACGACACCAATGTATCGGTGCTTCATAGTATGCAAATACGTACTACCAACAGCTAGAAGAAGAGGATGCTCCGTTCTAGATGTAAGACCTCTCTTCTTTTTTTTCCCTTCAAGTAGAAATTGGAATATCAAATATCAACAGAAACAGTGGCAAGTGAAGGGAAAAGTCGAGTTTAAAACTAGGATCGTGATTTTTCTCTAGAAAAAAAAATACTGCCTGCCCAGTAAAATGTAGCATTCTAATTACGCAATGGTAAACACAGATATCAATTAAAACATGTCCTACATAGGCCTCCTTATAATGTAAATAAGAACACATAAGTTTAGTACTGAAAAAACAACATGGAGTTAGAAGCCAAATCTGAACACAACAATACAAATAGGAGGCTTCACTAAGCTAAATTCACTTCTTCCTTTTCTTTGGTGGCTGCAAAGCTTCCTCATCTTCATCCTCCTCTTCCTCTTCATTGTCTTCTTCATCAACACCTTCCTCTTCGTCCTCTTCTCCACCCTCTTCCTCATCGTCGTCATCCTCGTCCTCATCGTCATCCTCATCTTGGTCATCACCATCTTCTTCATCTTCCTCTTCTCCATTTTCATCTGCCCCACCAGCACCAGCACCACCTTCAGGAGCTTTCTTTGAGTTGCTCTTGTTGTTGGAATTGTTGCCATATCCACCTCCATCTTCAGATGACAATTCATCTTCCCCTTCTCCAAATGCACCATCTCCGTCATCATCTTCTTCGTCTTCATCATCATTGCCATCTTCTCCTTCAGCATCATGTTGCTTGCCTTGACTGTGGGTTTTACTATCTCCTTTGGTTGTAGGCATGTCGGTTAACATTAACGCATAGAGTTCCTACACCCATTTTATAATGTTATCAAAAAAATTTATATACACATTGATGCAGTTAAGTGAAACAAACAAAGCGGATAATAATACAGAGGAACGACAAGTGTTAAGATGTTTAGTAATTAAAACAAAAAATTGCCACACCCTCGAAGAACATTTTCAAAGAATAACTGTAACATAAGCCATAAAGTTAATGTAGTATGTTTAATGCGTTAATATTGTGTAGATAATTTCAAATTACGATTTAGCCATTATTTTAATCAGACATAGTTATATAAAAAATGTCGTTATTTGGAAAAAGACTTGCACTTGGGGACAATTATTTTTTAAAATGAAACTTATATTTTAGAACATACTATGCACTATTTTAATTATAACCAAGTTTTATCCTATTAAGTGGGGACGGCTACATGGATCAAATTATGCCATAATGTTCTATCATAAATCAAACTTGAGTCTAACTCACTGACCTCTAAATCTTTTTTAATGGCTTCTCTAATAGTTTTCTTAGGTCTTCCTCTACCTCTTTTAACATGACTCTCCTCCATTTGATCTACTATTCTTACAACGGCATCTACGGGTCTTCTCTCAACATGTCCAAACCATCTAAACCTATTTTCTACCAACTTTTCTACTATAGGTGCTACCCCGCTCTCTCTAACGGTATCATTCCTAATCCTATCATGTCACTATTATAAAATGCCAAACAAGTGCCTAATAATTAGCCAAGCAATTAATTTTGTGAAGATGAAATGCTCGTCTTAGACATACAAATTCATATTAACATTGGTATAAAAAACATTATGTTATTGTTTCCTTTCAAAAAAGACTATTCATTTTAAAAATAAAATAAAAAATAATCGTAAAGTCAAATTTAAACTCGCACAAGATGATTCAGGCAATTACTTCGAATAGTTTACTAAAATTGAATTGAAATTTAGGAGCAAGTCTCATAATATTGGTGATATAATAGTACAAATTATTAGGAGTATGTCATTAAGTAAGTATACTCCGAATTATTCCCCTAAAAAATACTCCTTATTTATTATTTTTGAAAGACTGTTATTATTATAAAAACTTTAACTGCGACGCTGATTATCTTGGCAGTGTATGCCTACCACTGGGTACAACATATTTATATTTTTTTACTTTTTTTGGTACAGATTTATATTTTTTTTTACCAATATTATATAGTTATTTGTTCATACAAGTCCTCTAAAAAAAGTTTACGCAAGTTGACCGACATCGCTTGATTGTGCCCCACACCCATAATATAAGATTCGACCCGTTTTCCTCAGGATACTAGGAAATCAAAACGACACGCGTTAGAGGTACGTGCTTTACGCTCAATGGCATATCCAAACCGAATAATCCAGGAATCGGCTTCTTTTCACTTTTATTTTTACCTTCATACACACCTTTACAATGTTCCGTTCCATAGTGACAAAAATTAATTTATAGTAAAAAAAAAAGAAAAAGGAAACGATAACAAGTTGGAATCAATTCTAGTCAAAAGAAATTAAACATCAAAAACAATTTTAAATCTCATTCTCATCTAAAATTCTTCAGTTTTATTTTTTGTTAGGAGATCTTCACTTTATTTCTAATTCTACAAGAAAAAATAAAAGCAAGTTTTCCCCTAAAAAAAAGCAAGTTTGTAAAAAGAATAAAATAAGACTTTTTCTAATTATTCCTGGTTGCATCCTAAAATGACAAAAATACCCTTTTATAAAATTGGATTTTCAAAACGCCTCTTTTTTATTTCTTGTGCACACCCTAAAACTCTTTTTCTTTAAGTAGGTCGTGTAAACTGAGTTTAAGTGTACATATTTAAACTCAGGTTAAGTAGACCATGTAAACTTAGTTTTATAGGTCATGTAAACTGAATTTAAGTGTATATATCAACCTTGTTTAATGATTGTACGTAATCTTATTTTAAGTATGTACATGTAAACTCAGTTTAAGTATATTCATGTAAACTGAGTTTAAGTAGGTCATGTCAATTTAAGTATGTTCTTGTAAACTTAGTTTAAGTAGGTCATGTTAACTTAGTTTAAGTATGTCATGTAAACTCAGTTTAAGTAGGTTCATATAAACCAAGTTTACATGAACTTACTTAAACTGAATTTAAGTTAATTTCAACAATGTAAATTGAAACCGTCGTACAATGCAGTTACAAGAATAAAAAAATTGAAACTATCATTATTAAAAAAGAATAACAAATTCACTTTTACTTATATGCGATCGAGTATGGATGAAAGATGTTTTGAAAGAGGTTGAAACTCAGTGACAATGAATAAAATTAAAGTTTTAAGAAAATTTATATAAAAGGGCAATTTTAGTATTATAAAAAACTTTTAAGAAAATTTGGGTGTAACTAGAAATATATGGATTGTGAATAAAAATAAAAAAAGTCATATATGGAGTAAGAATAAAAAAAATAAAAAAAAAGAATAAAAAAAAA
>Ga0099826_10004105_pt1 | contig 10117 bp, 2 predicted proteins | sample Mtrugardesep15_FD_76830 | JGI IMG/M metagenome (GOLD analysis project Ga0099826, IMG submission 76830) | Root nodule microbial communities of legume samples collected from California, USA - M. trunc garden sep15 | ecosystem: Host-associated > Plants > Roots > Nodule | place: USA: California...
CTCTTTCTCTCTCTCTCTCTCTCTCTCTCTCACTTATCCGCTGCAATTAGATTTTGAACACTACTTCAGAAGTTGAACTCTATTAGGTTCTGAACAGTGACTTCAATTTTAGGAGAAGAAAAAGAAACCACAATTCAACCTCCCCTTCTTGTGTTTTTCTCACCTTCAAGGGCTAATAGTCATTCATAAACTTACAAAAAAGCATTACACTCAAGCAAATCTGAATAATACTAGGATTCCAATGATGTCAAAAAGAGTTCATATATATAAATCGCCTGAATACAACCTACAATAGATTCATTTCATGGCTTAATCGAAAGACAATTGGCTACTCACTAAAGCAATGAATAACAAAGGATAATGAAACACTAGATAAACCAGGACAAACAATGAGTTGGTTTGAGATCCACTTCTTGTTATATTTAGTTTTGTAAAAGTCAAATTGTGGCATGTGGTGTAGAAATCGTGCCACGATTTCTCATTAATCCTACATGTATGAAATTTAAACAGCAAAACCGTGCCACGTTGCTGAGAAATTGTTGCACGTTGAAACATTTAATGCATAATCGTGGCACATTAACTTCCAATAGTGTTACGATTTTTTCAGACTTAAAATCTTCTTCTTTGCGCTCCTCAAATCATGGCACGTTAACTTCAAATCGTGCCACGATTTTTTAGTAGCGACATGTTGAATATTAGCACAAAAAATGTGACAAAAGGATCATATTACATAGACATATGACATTACTTCACTTCCGACTAATCTTAATCTATTTCAACATGTAAACAATGCAACATTCTCTAAAACTTGCTAAAATGGTGTGAAAATGAACAAAATAACACAGTATGATAGAGTGTCATCATTGTGCTTGGATTAGATTTAAATAGTTTTTCATCTAATGTTTCCTCTTGATCAATCATATGTTTTTCATGCTTCAAATATAACTACACCTATCCCTCAACATACGTCTCCATTCTTGAACAACCACACAAGATCCATTAAATCAATTAACTTCTAATGCTCGATGGAAAAACATCTGATTGTTTCAACGGCATACACTCAGATGACCTTTTTCTTATCATCTATCACTCTTACCACTCATTCTATCATATTCACCAACACATTACTTAACCCAAAAATAAATTACTTTTTAGCTAAAGGACTAACTATTCTGAAGCCAACAATGCCTTCCTTCAGAATCTAGATGTCATAGATCCTAATTTATATGCAGGTTTGTATGTTAATTTCATACTAAAATATGATTATAGCTTTAATCTTCACGAAACAGTCTTGTATTGATGAATTGATAAATTAATTCCAAACAAAAACCACTTAATATTATGTATACAAACATACATGATTTATTTTTTTAAATGGTTTTTACTACGCTAAACAAATATATAAAATAAATTCTACTCCTTTGCAAAATCTTTTAAAAATAATCTCTAAATTATTAAATATCAAAATTATATTTTTTTAATATGTAACAAACTAATAGTTTCGTGCGAGGGAAATCATAGTAATATAAAGATATTTTTTTTCAATTTCTATTAGACTTTTGACCCGTGCGACGCACGAGTCTTCTCAACTATAATAGAGACTAATAAATAATCTTTAACCCGTAAAACCATGGGTCGATCAATAAACGCAAATTAGATTATTAGAGATACAATATTACAATCAAATCAAATGATAAGAGAAACAATTATAAAGAAAAAAGATAAAAAGAATATTAAATTATATTGTTGCACAGGTCAATTTTATTTATTACTTTTATAGTTAAACATAAAAAAATTAATGCAGTTCATGGTTCCTAACAAATTATTTAAGATAGCCGAATTTGCATGGAAATTAAGGTATTCTGTTTGTAAACGTATTAAATAAGTGTACAACAACTTGTCAAAAAAAATATCTATAGAAACAATAAGTTAAGTTGTTGCAGACCTAATAAAATTAATAAATAACAAGTATAAGGATTAAAAATATCTACCAAAAGAAGAGTGAATTTTCGACTTTGACTGAAAAATTTATCATAGTATACAAATTCCTGGTTGGGGCCGTTGAGTGATAATCTTTTTTTTGTTTGAGAGAAATTTTTTTTTTGAGAGAAGTGATAATCATATAATTGGGATTATTATAATTGGTGACGCCACGGTATCAATAAAATTTGTTTTTCAAAAGGATCAATTAAATTTGTTATTCACAAATTATTTTGACTTTTTTTTTTATCGAACTTTTGTCTATGAGGAAACTAGCCACTGACCTATAATTTTTTGTTTTAAGGAAAAAAAATTATTATCTTTTGAATGTTTTAATTTCACTGAAAAGAATATAATAGAGTAGCTTACTCATTTACGATGCTGGATCTTTTTTTTGTCAATATTCAATAAAATCAGGCAGCGTAATTTTTTAATACTTTTTTATATTATTATACTAGTATAACAGGAAATTATCGATTTATACCATCTAACTATACAGATTTCAAAATTCAATTTATTAGATGAACAACCATCTAACTAATTATCGATTTATACCATCTAACTAATTATCGATTTTATAATAGTATATATAGCACATATATTAACCACCATCTAGACCAAGACTTCCGCTAATTAAGCTATTTATTAGATGAACAACACTACAATAATCTTGTATCCATTAGAAAAATGAGAGTTGCAGTGGTTGGTGCAGGGATTACTGGGTTGGTTTCTGCATATGTTTTGGCGAAAGCTGGTGTGAATGTGGTGTTGTATGAGAAGGAGGACCACTTAAGAGAAGAAGAAATTCATGGCAACACTCAACAATATGTCTTTGATTTTGACCACATGGGATTCATGTTGCTCAATCCGGTAATCACTTAACTGCTCTCTCTTGTTACACTCTCTTGTAACAAGACATGCATGTTCATTAAGTCATTGTATCAAGTTTAACAAAACTTTCTTTGAATAAGTTTTCTTTTATAAAAAAATTGGTATCCAACCTAATGATCAACGAATAAAATCAATCCTATCATTCACTAGCGGTCCAATTAAAACCAAAACAAATTTTTTCAATGAATTGGCCCAAGACATGATATCTTTTGGTTTGGTTTAGAAACAGAATCAAAGGTAACCGAACTGGATTGATTTGCTTCTCGGTTTTTAATTTTGAAGTAAGACAAACCTAGCTGACAGGCTTATTAAACTTATTAGGACCATTTTAAATTAGCTTAAATTCAACTAGTATGGAGAGTGTAGCTAAACGAATATCCATAAGTATATTAAACGGGTATTTGATTATCCATTATTTTATCAACATAACACAAATTTGATGATACCCGTGCACACATGTACCCATACCCGAACATAAATAAAGTAAATTATATATATAACCATAGTTTAGTTTATTGTACTACTGATGGACAACTTTTCTCTTATGTCACAACTTTCTCTTCCTCTTCCCTTTTGTGCACCCATGTTTTCTTCTTCTCATGCTTTTTTTTTCCTTCTTCTTAGCATGATTATTTGTTTTTTATTTTAGATTTTAGAGCTTTCTAATTTTAGATGAATACTTGAATATTTTAATTTTATTTTTAATTTCTATGTGGGAATTGATTTAATCTTTTTGTATGAAATTGACAATTTTTTCTTGAAAAAATTCATCACTTCTCTGTTCAATAATTTCTTTATATGTGTTTTGGTTACTTTTATTTTATATCATGTATGTCGTTCATTTGTAAATTGAAACGCATGATGTAAGAAACATGAATTTTGTATGAATTATGTATGATTTATGAAATTTGAATGGATTATGTATGGATGTTTAAAAGTTGAAGTTTTTTGGTAATAAAAAAAAAGTTATTCTTTCTACCAATAAATAAATAAATTCAAAAATCCATGGGTACCCATGAATACTCATGGATACAATCAATACTCACGGATTACCCGTATAATGGGGACCAACGCAGATACATGACGGATATATGTATCATATTTATCAAACAGAGCGGGGGACGAGTATCATACTATCCATACTCATAGATACCCATTAACATCCCTATTCCTAACCTCTCACGTCAAAACAACAAAGAAACAAAACAGACACTGTTAAGAAAACTTGCAGAAGCCCCAGAAAGAAAAGTATTAATTAGATAAATTGATAGTCCGTCCTTTCCCAGTGGTTTAAGGTGTTATATAAGACTTCATTGTTAAATAAACCGTTCATTCCCAATGGTCTGGGACAATTTTGGCAAATCCTGACACGATTTTGACAGTATCTAAGTGTTAAATAAGACTTCATTGTTTAATTTTTTTTTGCTAAGCTTGGTAAATCTCATGGAAACCAAAGGAGAGAACTTTTAGGGTACTTAGTTACTAAAGGTTGAAGGTATTTGGGGGAGGCTCAAAGCTTCATGATGTGAATCTTGGAGAACCAAAGACGAAGCTCTTGGGAAAGGGATGGTGCCTTTTGGGGAGATACTCATGGGGTTGAAAAACACATCAAATGAGAGTCTTTTTGAGGAACTTGGATGATTCTTGGAAAACCAAAACAGAAGATCCTTAGGAATTCAAAGGATAATAAGGGTTAGTTCTCTTTTGGGGGTTAGATTATAGAGTTGGGAAGCAATTGGGAAATACTTTGATTGAGTGAAATCATTGAGTCTCTTGTTCAAGAGATGAGATTGGGAAAAAGGTATATATTAAGTTTGTTCTTTGAGAGTTTGTTGAAGCTAATTTCTTTAACTTTTTTCTATCTCTTTGTAAATAACTCATTGATAGTGGATTGCAGAGATAAATCTCTCCCCTAAATTAGGTCATTGTTAGACCGAAATGAGTAAACAATACTTTGGTGTTGTTCTCTTTTATCTACTCACTTTATCTTGTTATTCTTTGATTTGATTGTAGTTTTGCTTTACACTTGGTTTCACAACAATTAGCGCCCACCATGGGGCAAGGGGAGAAGTTTTGTCACGTGACCACCATGGTTACCAAAGGTTACATCTTGGAGATGTAATCAAGCATGGTTTAACAAAAGTGTATGGAAGCATTGAATGTGAGGCAGTGATGTCAGGCAACCTAGCACAGTCAAAGAGCTTAAAGTACGAAGAGATAAGGTCATGATGGTGATGTCGTGGCGATGATGTGTGTGTTTTCAAATGTCAGTGTGGAGAGGCGGAGGTAACACTACTCATGTTCAACTATAGAGGTGAATTTGCAAGTTGGAAGGCATAATGGATATACACATTTGGAAGTAGAGGTTGAGAAATCCCAGCTTGAGGTGGAGTCTTCCACTACTGAGACTAGCAGGAGGCAAGTAGAAAACACCAGAATAGTACAACTATGGAGACCTTGGGTGCTATAATCTACTTATGAGCAAGGGGATTCTTAAAGAGGACGGACAACATTGTGGGGGTTGAAAAATGTAGGGCACAACTTGTGGGATTATCTGAAAAAAGATAAAGGGTAATTGTTGGCAAGTGAATCTTCAAGAGGACGGCTTTAAGCATTACGTGGAGCTGAAAAGGTTATAGCGTAGACTTGTGAAACTACCTAAAATCCTCATGTAGTTGGGTGCAAGGATTTTCAAGAAGGTGGAAGGCATTCTGAGGGTTTAAGAGGTAAAAGTGAAAACTTGTGGGACTACAAAGTATAGTTGGATGCAAGGGGAAGAATCATACTTGGAAACATGAGGGACTAACGAGGGTGTTTGCATGCAAGTGGAGGTCGGTGTGTAGATCAAGGTTCATGCGATGATTTAAACTTGATTAGTTTTCTCTTGAGGGATAGTTCAAGGCAAGGTTAATGATTATGGTAGTTGATGGTTAAATTGACATCACCATAAATTTAGAGTCAAGATGGGAAATTTTTTTTATTACTCAAAATTTGGTTTTTTTGATGGAGTTGAAAATCATGACACGATTTATAAATTGTGGCACAGTATTTAGGAAGAATGTTGAGGAAGCTTCTAGAAGCAAAATCGTGGTATGATGGTAAAAATTGTAGCGTGATTTTCGGATAAGGGTGTAATACTGTATTATATACGAGCTTCATCGTGACACGATTTTGATAGTATTTGAGAGCTATATAAGACTTCATTGTTCATTTTGTTTAGTAAGCTTGGTGAATCTCATGGAAACCAAATGAGGAAAATTTTAGGGTACTTAGATACTAAAGGTTTAGGGTCTTTGAGTGAGGTTTAAAGCTTTAAGACGTGAATCTTAGTGAACCAAAGGAGGGGGCTCTTGGGAGAGGGTTGGTACCTTTTGTGGAGAGATTCATGGGGTTGAGAAACACATCAAAGGAGAGTATTTGTGAGCAACTTGGGTGAGTCTTGAGAAACTAAAAGAGAAGATTCTTAAGAATTCAAAGGCCAATGGTTAATTCTCTTTTGGAGGTTAGATTCTAGAGTTGGGAAACAATTGCGAAACACCTTGGTTGAGTGAAATCATTCAGTCTCTTGTTCATGAGAGGAGATTGAGAAAAGGGTAGATATTATGTTTGTTCTTAGAGATCTTGTTGAAGCTAATTTCTTGTAACCCTTTGTATCTCTTTGTAAAGAACTCATTGGTTGTGGATCAGAGAGATCAATGTCTCCCCATAGTAGGTCATTTTTGGACCGAAATGGGTAAACAATTCTTTGGTGTTGTTCTCTTTTCTCTACTCTCTTAATCTTGTTATTCTTTGATTCGATTGTGGTTTCCCTTTACACTTGGTTGCTTTTTATCTAGATATGTTATTCTTGATTGTGGTTATTTTGATTATTAGTTTTCATTGATACTTACCCAACACATCTAAATTTATTGATTTGAGATTTGTAGTTACCGAATTCACAATAGTTGTACAAAAATTCTTCAAATTTGTCAGTAATACCTTAGAAGTTTCCATGAAATGCGAGAGTCATCACTCTCGGAGAAAGTGAGGAACGATCTTATGATTTTATTATAAATATTTTTTGAAGGAATGATTTTATTTTAAATTGTAAAACTCCCTTCTATTTTCGGTTCGTTTCTTGCTTTTAAATATCAAAATGTTTACCGTTACTAGAGGTGGTTGACAAGAAATACAAGAATTATATGTAATTCTTCTAAATAATATTAATAAGGCTTAATTGATCAGCCGGTCCTTTAACTTAATTGATTGTTGCAAAACGATGTCATTACTAAAAAAAACGTCTTAAAAGTGGATCTGTAAATTTCTCGACGTTATAAGTTTTGGTACATTCCCTTAGTTTTCAACCCTAAATGTTCAAGGTGGACCGACATTGAAGGTGTCCCATCATTGACCTTATTAAATATTTTTAATTTAAAAAGTTGGTCGTTGGATCGTGCAGGTCTATTACGTTGGATCAAAGAGTTTAAATTAAAAAATTAAATAAAGTTTATGACGAACTACCTACAATGTTGGTCTACCTTAGACAATTATGATTAAAAAAAATGGCAGAAGGGACCAAAACCTATAATTTAGACCTTAGACATTTAAGGGATCACATTGAGACATTTCTTTAACCAAGAGACCATTTTACAACAATCAATTAAGTTAAAAGATTGATTGTTCAACTAAGCCTACTAACAACCACTACTTCATGTATAGTCCGCCAATAGCTAATGAAAGTTTACTTAGTTGATAAGAAGTTCACTCATGTCCACATCAGTTTGGGTCATCGCCAACGTAATGACCTTTTTGATGTCACTTTCCAAAGACTAATCAAATCAAATGAACCAAAAAATAAAAGTAGAAAATGGCTAATTAAATCAAATGGCACCTCCCAAAGACGAATTTGTAGACTTACTCAATTCTGTTGTATGAACTTTTTACTTGTCTAGATACTAATCCATACTAGTAATATATTACTAAGCGATTTCAGTTAAGCTAGTTTTGACATTGTTGAGAATGTAACAAATAAAATTGCTTATTACGAAGCAGGTAAATTATCCCAATATTATGGAGTTGTTTGAAAGTCTTGAAGTTGATATGAAATTGTCATACTTGTCAACTTCAGTCAGCCTAGACAATGGCAAGGGCTATGAATGGGGTACACAAAATGGATTGTCCAGCTTGTTTGCACAGAAGAAAAATGTGATTAATCCTTACTTTTGGCAAATGATTAAGGAAGTAAGCAAGTTCAAAGAAGATGTTCTAAGGTAAGTAATTGATATTAAGCATTGTATACAATTTTAGTAGTTCAATTATCTAGGGAATAGACAAATTGGTTCTCAAGTATCAATTAAAATAGTCCCTCTTTTTTTAGAATTGGAAAATACATCCCCAAAATTCTAAAATGTCATGCAAAATATCCCTCTTCTTAACTTCTATCAATTTTTATCAATTTGCAAAGTCAGAAAATATTTTGAAAGATGCTTACAATTTTGAAGAATAATTTGCCGGTTCACTCTTTAATTATTGTTTCAAATTATGAAGTGCATGTAGTACTATTAATTGGTGTCAAAAATCCTGAATTAAATCCTAAAATTTAGGATTTTGCGACTTTATTCATCTTCAACAACTCAAATCCATAACAAAATCTTAGTAAAATCGCATCAAAATGCACAAAATCATGAATTCATACAAAATCGGAATTTAAAGGGTTTTAAAAGACTTTGTCCTTTTTTTTAGTCAATTTATGTATAAGTATTTTTTGCACTTTTAACTCAGTCATTTGTCATATACAATTTATAACATATATTTAACATTATTGTTGTTTTGGTAAAATTCATCAATTTTGATTGCAATTTTACGATTTCTTATATCGATTCTACAAAAGTAGTTGAATAAAATCCTTCGATTTTGATTGCGATTTTACTATATTGGATTTTGCTTTTCCCTTTCGAGCAAAATCCTGATTTTGACAACATTAATGCTATTCTTAGTTTTGCTCATACCGAGCTAAAGTTCACACTTGTGTATTTAATTGATATTGCTTTAATAATGAAATTAGACATAAGCTATGAACACTCTCCTACATGAAGTTCAAAATGAAGACAATGCTAACTGGTATTATAAAGATAAGCTTTTAATTTTTTCTCATGTATGATGATTGATTAGTAGTAACTACTAATTTGTTGATTTTTTATTCATTTTCCCAAATATTCAATGCAGCTATCTTGATATAGTTGAAACTAACCAAGATACAGAACACAATGAGACTATGGGACATTTCATTAAGTCAAGAGGATACTCAGAACTATTTCAGAAGGCTTATCTGGTGTGATCAATTTACATCTTAGACTACTGTTTTATGTCTCTTTTATAAACATTATTAACCTCTTTGTTTAGTGTTAGTGATGTTGTAATTTTCAAAATGTGCAGATTCCTCTTTGTTGTTCTATTTGGCCTTGTTCTTCTCCTGAAGGAGTTATGAGCTTTTCTTCTTTCTCGGTTCTTACATTCTTAAGTAATCACCATCTACTTCAGGTACATGGACCGATCGAATCATTCTCCATACCAAAATAAGTGTCTTTCTATTAAAAAATGAATCTGCAACTTAAAAAATTATGCTTATAAAATTACTATTGCTTATTAGTAATTGCCATAAATGTATAGTAAAGTATAATAACTTGGGAGTGATGCAGAAATCATTAATTTAGACGGAGAGTTAAGAAAAAAAAAATAGTTATGTCACATTGAAGAAGATAAGCTTCTTAATTCATTTGGTTATCTTTGCAGCTCATTTACAGTCCACAGTGCAAGATTGTGAGATGGAACTCTCAAAACTTTAGTAAAAAGGTGTTGTGTCAATTATAATTTTCATTTCATATTTTGATAGGAATGAGAATAATGAATATGTGACTCTATGATTGTGGTTATTCTCATCAAGGTCATATGTAAAAAATTATTGTCATTAATTCTTTGTTGGAAGATGCAGGTGAGAGAAAAGCTTGTAAGTGAAAATTGTCAAATAAAAGTCAATTGTGAGGTACATTTGGTATCTACATCTGATAAAGGTGGGTTATTAATCTAAACATTTCTATCTTCAATTTAGTACTTGCAATGCAAAATATAATAGAATTTCATCCAAATAGTAACCTAGCTAGTCACTTCTTTAGATAAAGATGTTATATTCAATTTGATCTGTCCCCGTTGTTATAACATAGTGGTTTGGCTGTGAGGACATTTTGTGCTATCGTTGAATCCCGGGTTC
>Ga0099826_10004106_pt1 | contig 10116 bp, 6 predicted proteins | sample Mtrugardesep15_FD_76830 | JGI IMG/M metagenome (GOLD analysis project Ga0099826, IMG submission 76830) | Root nodule microbial communities of legume samples collected from California, USA - M. trunc garden sep15 | ecosystem: Host-associated > Plants > Roots > Nodule | place: USA: California...
AGGAAACGTGAAATTATCTGCAGGAAATGTGAAATTATTCGCAGGAAGGAAGTAACATTTTGCGATATTTTTTTTGCCCAGGCTCTATAAAATTCCTGGCTCTGCCACTACTTCCAACCATATTTTTTAATCCACAAACTCGAACCCAAACTTTTATTTTGATAATCATAACTGATAATCATAACTCAGTTCTATTCGGATCAATAAAATAAAGTGATGTTTGATTAAAAAAAAAGAATCCAGGATACCAATTAATTTAAATTAAATTAAATTAGGTACGTTTGTGTTTCAAATCCCCATAAGGATGTGTGTTTTCTCACTCTTTTTTCCTCCATGGTGCTGAACCTAAAATCAGTCTCTGTTTAGCCAATGATCAATGCATTTTACTACTATTCTTTTGTCAATTTTATGAATTTCTCAGATATAGTCTCGAACAGTGATCTAACCCACTTAAGCTCTAAACCAATTATTTACATGTGTAAGTGGCAACATTAGCACTAGTGCCTTCCTCATTATCGTTTACTTTCATTTTTAATTATTTTAAAGATGAAACATGCATCTTCTTTCCACTGCTATGTATGTCCTCTACAATATCTTTACATTAATTAACACCATTTTTTTTATTACTATTAGTTTTCTCTTCAATGGTCTTCACATATATTAATTTTCCCTTTGACTTTACAGCTCCTACATATTATTTTCTAATGACTAGACTAGTTGGGCGTATGCTTCATCAAACATGTCAATCCATCAAATCCACCTTTCACTCAACATATTAAATTCATACATAGGCAAAACATGAATTTGAACTGAAAAAGGCCAAAACCAGCCATACATAACGGCATCTTTTTGATTTGAGAACAAATATACAAGTTCTTTACTCCTGGTTCATAATATTACTTAATATAGATTTAGAATGGATTCCACCAGTTACATTTTTTTCCGATTTTAAAATATGTAATGTTGGATCATGAGGGAAGCGAGAAAGATCATCAAATTAGGATAAGAACAAATATATAAATGAGATATTTTAATCAAACTTTAAAATATTATGTATATGAATTTTCTCATTTATGTATGGTTTAACAATTAACATTCATTTTTTTTTTTATCAAATATGAAACTTTTAACTCATATGTGATACATAATCCAACAAAAGTATCTTTTAATCCACATACACTTCACTTTCGTTTACATAAACAAAACACGCCACTTGATCACCATTATCAAGAGGACTTTAGACAAAATTACAATCAGTCCTTTAAACAAACTATTGACTTTGATACAAGTATTGGATCATGAGGGGAGACAGAAATTCATTACAATGGATCAAAAGTAACTACATAACATCTTAACTCAAAACCTTAACAACATAAATATCGGTTGATTTCAATCTGTCTTCATCAAAATCAAAGACACCGTGTCATAGTGTCATGGATTAAGATAGTTATGAATTGGGCTAATTTCTTTTCTTGCCATGGTTCCTCTGCATAGTTAAGTATCTTTTGTGCTTTTGTTTGATAAAAAATAAATTATAACATATTTACAAAGCCAACAAAAGACTTTTGAGATATTGTGGATTCAATGGAATCCATTGTAAGGTTTTATACGAGTGATATGAATATTTAAAAACTATATTTGAATTGTTTAAATAATTAGAAAATGTAAAATAATATACTATATTAAGTATGATCTATTTATACGAGTCAATTGAGTGGACATGGATATGGATATTTTAAGATATTAAATATATAGACCATCTCACTTAAGCACACTTAATTAAACTAATAAAGTGACCTATAATTTAAAATTTTACCTTTTGCAAAAACGACTGGTATTAATTTAAAAATCAAGGAGTACACCCTCCGTCACTATTATAAGCAAAAAACCGTATTTTAGATTCATTTATTAAATGATGTATGTAGTCTTTATTATATACCACATACATCATTTAATAAATGAATAACAAATATAGTTTTTTGCTTATAATAGTGACCGGAGGGTGTACATTTTATAATTGGTATCTTTGACTCTATGTCAACTAACTCCAGTAGAATTGTTTAAAACCTCTTTTAATCTTAAAAAACTCACCTAAGAACAAGTTTTAGAGATCTCAAAACCTGAATAAAAATTTAATACGTCTTTAGATGAAAAATTAGATTGATAAAATCACAATGATACCATAATTTATTAAAACTTCCAAATGTATAACTTTAACCAAAATCGTGTGACTCGGTTCTAACTATCCCACCCCGAATTCAAACTTTGCACAAGCATGTGATGCACATCATATATAGCTAAAATATGTGGGAAATGAAACTGGTTTCATCATTATTTTCACAAACCTATGATAGTTTATTCAGCTTTTCTCACTTGAGCTAATCAAAAGAGAAGGCTAAAAAAGTTAAAAGGTCCTTTTAATTTAAATTTATATGTCCCTTTCAAAATAAAAATTATAATATGTAGCAGCACGACAGACAATATATACTACTAGTTGTTTTGATTTAGATTGGTGTCATACCCAAATAAAAAGCACTTTTTAGTTAATCACTTTCAGCTCCTCTTCAAAAAAAGATGATCACTTTCAGCTATCATTGACTAAATTTGCGGGTTTGAAGTGGAATTATACAATAGAATATTGATGTTCTCTCATTTTGTTGTTTCATGAATGAATTCAGCTTTGCTTTAACACAGAAAATGCGGTCTTTTAAAAAGAGTAAAATGATGCAACATCATTAAAGTGTGGCTACAATGACATGTAGATGTTACACAAGAACGGATTAAGGCACGGTAGCAGAAAACTATAGTACTATATGTTAAAAGTAAATTGGGGTGTAAAAGTGTCTTTGAATGAACAATTTGTATAAGTATTTTGTGACAATTTTTTAGACAATATTGTTGTTCATTTTTTTTATTTGTCAAAAGAATAGAGAAAAAAATGAAGAGAGAATAAGAATACAATATAAGTATGAGAGAAAATATTATCCGAAAGTTGTATTAAAAATTTAAAATAGTTATACAAATATCATTTCTCTAATGTTATAATTTTTTTTTTAAATAACCTAGTTTGAAAAAATATCTATCAAGAGTGGTCATAGTAAGATGGTAAAGTGGTCATATTATCATTCTCTTGTTGGTGTAAGAACGGTTAGAGCATCCATAATGAAGACCCTCACATTTGAGGTTTTAAATGGGTCTCACATGAACATATATTTTTTTATTTTAATAATAATACCTAATAGGTATTCAACCACTCTAACGAAGATCCTCTATCAAAATGTCTAAATGGGTCTCACAAATAACTATTTATTAATTAAAAGTAACAAAAACAACTCAAATAATGATTATTTTATTGAAAAGTGGTGTGGGGTCCACTTAAGATTTGAGTATTAAGTGAGACCCTAAATCTTAAGAGACCTCCAATTTTTTCCCACATTAGAGTACCTATCAGGTACCGGGTCTTAAATGGTAAAGATCCTGTCAATATGGATGTTCTTATAGTATCCCAATTAAATGGTTTCGATGTCATATTCAATTGATCTTAATATCATAGTTGAATGGTTTATGGTATGATGTTGCTGATATTTAATTTTAATGATGATGCTAACTAGTGTCTAAGAATATTTTTAAAGATTTATGTTTAAGAAATTATTTATCAAACAAGTTAAATATTTTAATTTTTAATTGATTGAATACATAAATTTTTTACTATTGAAATTTAATTTTCTTATTTAAATTTTTTTATAAATGTTTCTTGTTTTTTTTTTGACAAAAATAATGTTTCTTGTTTTAATTGTTTTATTATTGAGAATGCATCGATATACATTATGATAATTCAATAATAGCGACATGGTACCATAAATAATAGTCACCCACAGAGCACAGAAGAAGTAACAATAGTAATAGCATCACAAACATTAGACAGGTTATGATTAGACAAATGTCAAATAACTTCAAAACATGTGTCCAAAAAGGCAAACACAGCCCAAATTTCAGAATTTATTGAGGCAGTAAGCAATAAGTGTTGCTTCTAGTCCTCACTCTATCAAGCCAATCCTATAGCACAGTACTATGAAATGGTTCAACAAAGCACCTATTTCCAACCAATGAAGACACAAATAAAAGATGTAGCATGTGATTGTGCTCTACTAAATCAAACCAAATCTTCCATTCTATTAAACCAAAGAGCGGCTACGTAGCTGTAGTTGCTGCCACCACCAACACTATACTAACACCTACCATACCCATTACGTGAGCTCTGTGCTATAGCTTCAATTCCCAACAATGATATAAAGTAAAATTGAATAAACAACTAAATTCATCTGCTATTCCTTCCGTTCATTATTAATTATCACTTTTAAAGAAAAAATTTGTTTATATTTAACTGACACTTTCAAAGTTCAATGCAACATTGAATGTTGTTTTACTAATATTACTCTTAATTACGGAGAAAGAAACATATAAAATAAAATATTAAATTAATAAGGTCATTATAGTAAAAGTAAAAACAATTGTATCAAAAGTAATAACATTTATTGATTATCTTAGTTTGTGTAAAATATTAAAAAGTGACAATTAAAAAGAAACGGACTAGTATAGCTTTAGAAAATGCTTTCTACGATTGTGAAATTAGAAATACTATTTCAATTTCAATATATTCTAGGTTCATATCATAGTGAATATGTCATGTTGGGTTTTGTTAACGAGTGTCTCCAGACACTCTTTAAGCATACCAAAATAAATAATTATTCTTTAAAAAAAGTAAAATATTTTGATTTTCAATACATTGATTACACATATTTTTATAAATATTTACTACTTATAGCCCTTAAAGAGTATTTCGGAGACACTCGTTAATATTTTTCATGTCAATTTCAAAGATCTATTTTGATTTTGCTATACTTACCGTGATATCAAATACAAACATAATACTCTACTTATGTGAAATTTGACCGATCATATTGATTTTTGTGATAGTATGATTAAAACTAAATTGATATTAAATAATTGAATATATGAATCAAATTAGTACTAAGTTATTAAAAATATGACTTAATTGATAGCAAATGATCACAATATATAAAACAATTTAACAACTTAATAGGGTTTAGAAATCATTTTGTAATACATTCATTATTCGAGAGCGCCCAACGAAATTAAGGACTAATAGTGTATATTTGGTAAGTATAAATAAATACTCCCTTTTTCATTAATCCAAGGAAAATACTCAGTTGTTTGAAGTTGTCGACACTTTTTTACCGTAATATTGTAAAAAGAATGTGATTTAGCGTCTTGTGACGGAATTCTTGGTAGTGATGTTGGTAAATTAATTTGCACATTTAGAGCTAACATTTGTCTTTGCTCATTGCTTGAAAGAGCTTTGGGGTATTTTTCATAGTTAGAAAATTGCTTGGAGCAGAGGATTTAGGCATGTTCATGTCTTTGTCAATTCTTCCCTTGCAATTAATTTGTTTAAAGATGTTTGTTCAATGGATGCACATAAGCAATATTCATGGGATATATGATTATTCAGGTTTAATCTCTTCAACTCGTGTCTATCGTAAAGTTAACTAAGTTGCATATGGACTCGCCAAACACAGCTTGAGTTTGGATACATACATGCCTTTAGATTTTCAAATTTTCTCCGGTTTTTATTTCGAATGCCTTGTTGACAAATGCCGCGTGTGTTATGCTTCATAGATATGTTTAGTTCTTGTTTGGGGCTCCCTTTTATTCACACAAAAAAAAGTCTTGAATACATGTTTTCAATTTTTCTATGTATAATAATGAATTTCAAATCATATTCCTAAATCAATACTACATACAATACTATAAAATTCAATGTGGTACTATATATTTATATAACAAATTTACACCAAATAATCAATAAAAGTTTAATAAACTTTGTTTTAAAGAAAAAGTTTTATAATAAAAGTTTAAAATATCATAAGTTTCGGAATGGATGAAATACTATGTTAAAAAATACTAATATTTTCCTAACATGTGGTGATGTGTGTATAAGCTTAAAACAAGACAAAAAAAACTATGTGGAGGACAGCTCGTGGCCTCTACCATAGCTAGTAATGTCCTGTAATTTAAAAAGATAAAAACATCAAAGGGACAAACCAACAAAAGTTCCTGTTTGGTTTCCCCACTTTCTTACTTTCATTGAGCTAAAATTTGAGATTCACAATCAGCTTTTGTGCGCCTTTTGGCCTAGAAAATTTAAAAGAATTAGAAAAAGTGTCGACAACTACAAACAACCTTCACTTTCTTCTTTTTTCATTAATCCAAGCAAAATATGCAAAAGTGGGGTTCACAGTAAAAAAATAGGCTTAAAAAAACATTACCAACTTTTTTTCTCCTTCAAGTACCTAACTAGCTATTGCCCTAAAATTACATGTCTTCCCATTTGCAAATCTTACCAACTCCCAAATTTCTACATTGTTAGATAATAGCCTAAAAAAAAACACTAAAATGGAGTAGTTATATATATGTAAGAGCCTAATCCACTGAAATTAGTCTTCTTTCTTTCTTTCAAGTCCTCAAATATTTGCTTCAAAGTCCCAACAAAATGTAGTAAACTAATGTGATAGGAAGAGCAATTAGCATCCCAAATATAACCCTGCAATAAAAGAAAATAAGCCACATAAATAGAAAATCTTTTTTAACATTTAAGAATCTAGGTGGTAGTGTGTTTTTATAAAGTAATAATCAATAGAGGAATATAAGAATACAAACCCAGTGCTAAGAATGTCAGGATGAACATTGTATTCCTTGGCAAACACAAAAGGGACTATTCCTTGGGGAAGAGCAGCCTAGAAATACACAAAACCACACATTCATTCATTGAATCAAGGGATAAATTAAACCAATGGTTACAAGAAAATATAAAGAAATTAGTACCTGTACAATAGCAATGTGCAACAGAACTCCCCTGAGTCCTACAACAACTGAAGAAATAGCCATGACAGCAGGGCCGGAAAGGAAGCGAACCGCCATCGCGAAAGAAGCAACGGTGTTTCCACAAGCAATAATCCTTGGTTGCAATGCCATGAACAACCCTACAAAAACACAAGTAGTCCACAAAACCATAATAATGTTATAACCATAACCATAGGAAACATCTAAATCAATAAACTTATGGTTAAATTAAATTTAGATATAACATACCAAGGCTAAACATAGCCATTCCAAGGCCAGCATCAGATAAAATTGCAATTGATTTAGCAACAATAGCAGGCATAACAACATTCCACCTGCAAAACAATATAAAAGATTAAAATCTTGCAAAATAAATGAATCAAAAACAATTGTAAAAAGTGAATGTTGTATACCTAAATGAGACCAGAGACCAAGTGAGACCAATAAGGCTGGAATAAGTATTAGGATTCCTAATCAATTTCCTCCACACCATAATCAAAATGAGTCTTGTCATAACACTAGCAGGTGGCATATTTGTTGGCTTAGCTTCACCTTGAGATCCAGCTTTAGGATGAAGCTCAGTAGTTGAGCTTGAACCAAGCTTAGATAGCACTGGTCCTTCTTTGTCCACACCATTAGCAACAGTTCTATTTCCAAAGCTAAACTCATCATGACCAAATTCTTCATATTCTAAACAAACCAACAAATAAAGGAAAAAAATATCATACATCCATTTAAATAACATGAGTAAAATGACACATTATTGAATGCAGAAACAACCAAAATACCAAATACTAGTGGATAAAAACAAAAAATAAATAAACCCCACTTAAGCATGCTAATTCAACTACCAAGTACTAATAGTAGAGACAAAAAATAACTTATTAGGAACAATAACAACTAAGAAAAACATGTCAATAACAACCACCAAACCACAAAAAATCCAAAAACATTAACCAAAAGTCAAAGGGGAAAATCAAAGAGTCAAAAAACAAAACCTTTTTGGTGAGCTACTCCATTAAGCTGATCATTCCCATAATCACCACCTCCTCCTCTAAAGACATGAATTCCACCTTCAGAAACAGGTGAAGCACTTGAACTCCAAACAAACATATGAAGATCTTTTCCACCATCACCACCACCACCACCATGACCCTTTTTCTTATTAGCCACAGGTGAAAAAATCCCTGCACTATGAGGAGCAGGGTAGCCATTTCCACCATTTCCATTAACTTTACCAACACCACTTTCCTCATCAAAACCTAAACTTCCAAAGTTAGATTGTCTAGGACTAACATTTCTTCCATTATTCACCATAGAGTAAAAATCAGTATGATTAAAACTAGACCCTCTTGGTGTAGGATTTCTAGAAGATTGAAGAGAATAAATCTCAGCATTAGTCAAATTAGAAGGTCTTGGTGTCAAAGAAACACCAGAGTTAACACCATGAGACCTTCTAGAAAAAATCTCACTTCTTGAACTAGTTGATTTTCTAACTTTCACATGAAGTTTACCATCTTCACCAACTTCAGCTTCGGTTTGAAGTGGCTCTTTACCATCCAAAGAAAGAACATCAGAATCAACTTTGAATGATATAATAGAACCAGCAGTATCAGGAAACTGTTCAACAATGAGAATCCTAGCACCTCTATACTCAAACAAAAACAACATCAATGTATACCAAATGATACATTGAAGAACAACTATTTGAACCATAAGGGTACCAGAATCATCACCATACATTCCTTTTAACAAAGGAATGCCCATAACAAGTGTGTTAGGAAGTGTTGAAAGTGAAAACAGTGTTATAGACCATTCTAATGACCCTCTTGAGCTTGTTCTTGACCAAATGAAAAGGAGTGTTAGGATGATGGTTTTTTGAAGTGAATCAGCTGCTATGAACCTGTAGTTCATAGTGTAAGGATTGTTGGTTGAGATGAAGTGGAATGAGAGAAGTGGAACTGCAAAAAGTGCTACAAAACGGTTTATGCCTGAACATTGATCTGGTGTGAAGATTTTCCACCATTTTACAGAACCATAAGCAAGGATCATTGCTACGTAGAGTGGTACTACTGCAGTGAGGACATGGTATAAGTCTAAAGCACTTATCATTTTGTTTGGTTTTTTCTTGAAGTTTTGAGTTATGGGGGTGTGTTGAAAGTTGAGGGGGTGTGTTTAGGAAGTGAGGGAAAAGGAGAAAGGAAGAAACTTTCTATGAAGTGAAGAAAAAAGACATTGGGAGGTGAAAAGGTTTTGGTTTTGTGGGATTTTGATGAGAGAAGACAGGGATATGGTTAAAAGGTGAGGACTTTTTATAAGTCTTTTCTGTTGTTGCAAAAGACTGAAAGAACCTCTTCTTCTTTTTCCATGCTTTCTATTTTTTTTATTGAGAAAAATTTAATTTAAAGTATCTTTTATTTGAGGTATCTGTCTATGAATTCATGGTGTGATAATGGTGGAATATAATATAATTGACTATTTAGTTAAATAAATACCACACTCTCTTTTATTTATGTTTTTTCTAATTCTTCTTTGTAATTAGGATATTTGATCCCAGCATATGCTTCAAAATATTTCATGGTTTAAGTCTTTTAAATCCGCTAAAAGACTAGTCCTCTATTCGACAAGGATGTTGCTAGGTATAGCGAAAAATCATCCAAGAATGTTTCACGAGTATATTGTTACTCAATATCATTCTTAAACAATATCTCACCACTTCCAAATTAATTGGCTCATAGTTTTATCGGATCAATTGGAGATGATATTTCTCGGGGTAAATAGTAGTACTCATATTGGTAATACAATTCTTTTTTATTTAATTTTCAAAACATGTGAAAAATTAGTAACATATGGTCAATATACAACAACATAGAATAAAGTTATAAACCTTTTTGACAAAAAAAAAAGTTATAACCTTTTTTATACAATTTTTTTCGTATTTTTATTTATTTAGGAAAACATTATAATTAGACTTTTTTTGACACTTTTACGAAGTATTAACATAAACTCCCGGGTCATTTGAACAGCTTATGAGATTCATCTTTACTTGAGTGCATGGGTTGTAACTTAAAGTGTAACACCCCGTTTTCCCAACATAAAAATTTTCTAAAATAAATCAGAGTTTATCAACTTTAAACGGAATGTCACACTTCTAGAAATTCGCAACTGAATAAATAAACAGTTTATTCTTCA